>F144_Wood_Sandpiper__coassemble_11_pt1 | contig 60650 bp, 61 predicted proteins | sample F144_Wood_Sandpiper__metabat2_low_PE_003 | metagenome-assembled genome bin F144_Wood_Sandpiper
ATGCATATTACGGAAACTAGCTGGGATTCCACGGTCACTCATTACTACTGTAATCTGATGGAAACATTCTGGTAATAAAGTCCAGAAATCCCAATTGTTTTGACCAGAGCGACGTCCTGTTCTAGGGTCACGTTTTACGGCACGATTCAAATCACTAAAATTGTGAACATCACGGATGAAGAAAGTCGGTGTATTATTTCCAACTAAATCCCAATTTCCGTCTTCAGTATAAAACTTAACAGCAACTCCACGAATATCTCGTTCGCAGTCAGCTGCCCCTCGTTCACCTGCAACAGTAGAGAAACGTAAGAACAAATCAGTTTCCGTTCCTTTTTGAAGAACTTTTGCTTTTGTGTATTTTGAGATATCATGAGTCACAGTAAGTTTCCCATAAGCCCCCCATCCTTTAGCATGCATTCTTCTTTCTGGTATCACTTCACGATTGAAGTGAGCCATTTTTTCCATAAGCCAAACATCTTGCATTACGACAGGTCCACGAGGCCCCGCAGTAATCGAGTTTTCGTTGTCAGCTACTGGAGCTCCAACTTCATTAGTCAATTTTTTTAAATTTTTCATTGTATTTTCCTTTCGTTATTTATATGAGGGATGTGGGTTTAGAGACCTAAACATATCGCAAGCATCCACAGATATACAATGGTTTTGGGGAACATCATCATTCCCACCTTTGGATTTTTATTCGCCCAAAGAACGACTGGTAAATAGAAAGCAAAGCTGAGTAAGATTGCTAACCACAACCAAGCGAGCGTTTCGTTTTGGTTTATATAAAACCAAAATGAAATTATGCAGCCAAGTAAGAAAAAAGGGACATTACGGGCAATCGCCCACTTAACAGATGGATATCGCTTTTTCCATTCATTTTGAGGAAATAGACAAAGCCCCATTCGTATGAGCGCTAAACCATAGACAACGACTGATAAATAACTCAATGGCATATTGAGTTCTCTTTGGCCAATCTCCCATAATATTAAATAAAAAACGGTCATCGTTATCGAAGTTATTTGTTTCCCTACACCTAAAGCGTCACGGTATTTCTCTTCATTTTTACTTAAAATAACTTTGATTCTAGGTAATAAATGAAAAGCATCACCACCCACTAATATAAAAGCCATAACCGCCGCCATCAACCTTGTAGGATTTCCTGTGCTTGTACTTAATAAGTAAAGACCAAGTAGAAAAGCGACGATTAAGTAAAAATAATCAAATATAACTTCAAACAAACCAAATACACGTTTCATATTCTCACCTTTTTAGGAACTATTACTATTATAATAGCTTGATATAGAAACAAAGTCAATCAAACTGCTTTAAAAATGTAAATATAAATCAACTAATTTAGTACATGATTATTATATCTTTTATTCCTTAACAAGAATTTCATCCTTGTTCATTAATTCATAACCATCAGTAATCCGTTTGAACTCAAATTTTGAGCTATAAGTACCCTCCGCGTATTTAAACCCATCGATACTAACTCTAAATTCATTTTTATCTGGTGTTGTTGCCAAACGCAAATCGTCAAGTACAACATCATTAATTATTTCATCATTAATATATAACTGTTTTGATCTAAATGCTACACCCATTCTTTCAGGGTCAGCAGATGTTGTTTGACTATACAAGCCAAGTTTAATCTCCAACTTATCACAATTACTCTTAATCTCAATGTTTATATCATCTGCAGAATTCACATCGGGAATTCTATCAGCCTCTTTAAATTGAAGAGTTGATGTAAGCACCACATCTTCTACGACACATACTTTTGCTGTTGAGCGATTATTAAAATAAAACACCCCTACAACAACTGCTATAAGTACCCCAATAATTGCAATCATCTGCCTCTTTTTCATTTAACTTCTCCGTTTCTCGCTACAATTTTATAACGATGTTTTTAATGAAAATTATATACAAATTTAGGACAGTTTTCCCCTGTACTCGCTTCTTATCTCATTATAACACATAATGGAATAACATAAGATGACTTCTCAAATTATTCAATAAATTGTATAACATTACTGAACATAAAAAATAATCGGTATGATGTTACTCAATACCGATTATTCTAAACATGACTCGTTTAATTAATCATTATTCGTCATCTTCTGCTTCTTGTTTATTTTCAGCAATGACTTTATCCGCAATATTACTTGGGACTGGATCATAGTGATCAAAGACTTGAGTATATTTACCTCGTCCTTGTGTCATTGAACGTAAATCTGTAGGGTATCTCATCATTTCAGCATGAGGAACTGAAGCTGTAATCACTTGGTGATTACCTTCCATATCCATACCTAAAATCGTTCCACGACGTTTATTAAAGTCACCTATGATAGTTCCAGTATATTCATCAGGTACAATTACCGTTGCGATTACTATTGGTTCAAGCAAGCTTGCTTTAGCTTCTGGCATCGCTGCTTTATAAGCAAGATGAGCTGCTAATTTAAATGCCATTTCACTTGAGTCAACATCATGGTATTTTCCATCCATCAAGGTAGCTTTCATATTAACTACTTTATAACCAGCTAAATAGCCTTTATGCATACATTCTCTAAGACCCGTTTCAACAGCTGGGAAGTATTGGCGAGGTACAGAACCACCAAATACTTTTTCTTCGAACACCATTTCTTCTTCATCAGGGTTTGGTGAGAATTCGATAAATACATGACCGAATTGTCCATGTCCTCCTGATTGTTTTTTATGACGTCCTTCACCAATTACTGTTTTCTTAATGGTTTCACGATAAGGAATTTTAGGTGAAGTCATTGTAACTTCTACTTTATATTTTGCCTTCATCTTCGCAACAAGAACATCAATGTGTTGGTCTCCAACTCCATAGAAAATATTTTCTTTAGTTTCTTTATTATTAACTAATCGACAAGTTTGATCTTCTTCAACCATTCTCGCTAAAGCATTACTTAATTTATCATCATCATTCTTAGATTTAGGCCATACAGCAGCACCAAGCATAGGCTCAGTAAACCTAATCGGTTCAATAAGATAATGCTTACCTTTACTACATAATGTATCATTTGTTTGAGTAAAACTTAGTTTTGTAATAGCTCCAATATCTCCAGTAAATAATTTACCAATTGCTGTTTGATGCTTTCCTTTAATAATATAAATTTGGTTTACTTTTTCTAATTTGTCTTTTTGAGTATTATAAACATTTGAATCACTTGATAAAGTACCTGATTTAACTTTAATAAACGATATTCTTCCAACAAAAGGATCAACGATTGTTTTAAACACTTGAGCAGTGAAATCAGCATTTTCATCTGTATGAAGTTCAATCAATTTACCTGTTTCATTATCTTTAACATTAATCGTTCCGTTTTCTCCATAAGTAGGGAAATACTTAACAATTAAATCCAATAAGCGTTCAATACCAATCATATTATTAGCACTACCAGAGAACACTGGGCGAATTTCACCATTACGCACTCCAATTCGAACACCTTTTGTTAATTCTGCTTCACTGAACTCTTCACCAGAGAAGTATTTTTCCATTAATTCATCATCACCCATAGCAATAGCTTCAGCGATTTGATTTTTGTATTCTGCAACAACATCTTTCATGTTATCTGGAACATCATAAGCTTTTTCTTTATCAGCTAATGGCCCTTTAAAATACCATGCTTTATCTCTTAGTATATTGATTGAACCAATTACTTCATTGCCATCTAAGATAGGAACTTCAAAAGGAATAACACTCTTTCCAAATGCTTCTCTTAAACCTAGATATGCTTTTTCGAAAGACGCATTTTCTTCATCTACCTTATTAACGAAGAAAATAGTAGGTAACTTTCTTACTTGTGCTTCATCCCAAGCTCTTTGCGTTCCACTTTGAACGCCTTCTTTTGCGCCAACTACAATTAAAGCATTATCACCAGCTGCAATTCCACTTTCTGCTTCTCCAACGAAATCTAAATATCCTGGAGTATCAATAAAGTTGATTTTTGTGTCACGCCATTCGATAGGTACAATCGTTGTATATACACTTAATCCACGGCGAATTTCTTCAGCATCATAATCAATTAAACTACTTCCTTCACTTGTTTTACCAAATCGGTCACTCGATTTAGTGAAATATAACATAGCTTCTAACACGGCTGTTTTACCAGCACCACTATGACCTAAAACAGTTACATTTCTAACCTCATTCGCTAAATAGTCTCTCATCTTTTTGTTCCTCCTTATTTAAGAATCGGTTTAAGTTCTGCTAAACATTCTTCACGAACATAATGAATGGCTTTATTGCCTTCTTTATCAAGAACTTCTTTATCCGCACCGCTATTTAATAAGTAGTTTACTAAATCAACATATCCACCATAAGCTGCACGCATTAAAGCTGTACAACCACGATTATCCGCTAAATTAACATCAGCTCGTGCTTCAATCAATTGTTTAATAACTTCAACTTTAAAAGCAAGACAAGCTTCCATTAAAGCACTTCTTCCTGCTTCATCTTGATGATTAAGTTCAACACCATTTTTAATTAATTCTTCAACAACACGGTCATGTCCTTGAAAAGCCGCACGAGTTAAAGCTGTACGTCCTTTATTATCGGTTTCATTGACGTTAGCTCCTGCTTCAATTAACTTTTTAACAATTGTTTTATGTCCTTTTTTCGCAGCTCCCATAATGGCAGTCTTACCATTATTATCTTTAATATTAACATTAGCACCATTATCAACAATTACGCGAACGATGTCTTTATAACCTCGTTTAGCACTTCTCATCAAGGCTGTTCTTCCTTCACCATTTTGATAGTCAACTTGACAACCTTTTTTTATTTCCGCACAGATGGCAGTGAAGTCACCATTTGCTGCAGCTTCCCAAAAAACTTGATTGATTTGATCCATGATTATTTCCTCCTTTATGAATCATTCTTGATTACAAGATTTAAATTAGTTTTGGATTAGAACACTAATCCTAGTGATTCGCATCACCTTAAAAGAGAGCGTGGAGTTTTAATAAAAAAGACGAACGCATGTTAACATGTTACGTCCGTCTTAAAACCACATTAAAGTATCCACATTTCGAGTGTTGCCATGAACAAAATCATTAATGTATCTTTGAATTAATTGGTTCATGACTTTCACTTCCTCTCACTCTTTGTACTTCTATTGTATCGCAAAAATAAATTTATGCAAGCGTTTTCATTTGATTTGTGTAATGTAAATTTTCATGTTTTTTTCACGCTAATAATAAACCTTTATTTTACACGCTTTTCTTTAATTTTGTTCAGATTTTGCTATCGCATCTTTCACAGCATAAAGTACACCGTCCTCTAAATTCGTACGAGTTCCATAATGGGCAGCTGTCTTTGCTTCTTCGCAAGCATTCGCTACTGCATAAGAATAATCAAACATTTCAAGCATGGTAATATCATTTAATGAATCCCCTACGACAACAACTTCATCTTCTTTAATTCCTAATTTGTCGAGTACTTTCTTTAGAGTAATTCCTTTTTGAGCTTCACGATGAGTAATTTCTAAGTTGATCACAAACGAAGAAGCTACCGCAATCTCTTCTATCTCATCTAAAATCGATTTTACTTTTAATAATTTTTCAACGTCTTTTTCATGAGTCTCAATTTTCAAAATTGTTTGTTCCTTTTCAAGGAGTTCCTCTACATTCGCATAAACTCGTGTTTCATCAAAGAAAGAGCGATGTTCTTCTCCCTCTTCATCTTCACGACAAAAACCAACAACCTTCGCCGCTTTCACAAACGATTTAAGTAAATCTTTGCATGAAAAGATTGAACAAGAACCATCAATTGCATACGCATTCCAAAGTAAGCCATATTCGTTAAACACCGAACTTATTTTACGAATTTGCTCATCTGTTAAAGAATAATTATCGATAATTTCACCATCATTTTTACGGACTTGCGCACCATTGAGTAAAATCATTTCCATATCAATTCCCGTGTTCTCAAAAATAGGTGAAGCGGACAAATAGTCTCTTCCTGTCGCAATAATAAACTGCATTCCTTGATTAATATAATCTTTGATACCCTCTTGTGTTATTTTACTTAAAATATGATTTTCGTTTATTAACGTTCCATCTAAGTCACTTACGATACATTTAATCATCTGTTTCCTCCTATTGCTTTCATCGCTTTCATTAAAACTTGTTTACTTTCAAGTGAATCTTCATCCACTAAAATACAACGGAATTGTGATACACCAAACTTTTGATATTCTTTGATTGAATCAATTTCATTCAAAGTCTCACTATGATAAATATGTAAACAACAATCATCATCCCCATAAAGAGGATAACTTTTTTGTTTGCCATCAACTAAGTAATATCTATTTTTACCCTTACAAAGTGAACAATTCTTCTTATCATTATCTAAAATATTAGTATTAATCGGACAAGCTTCACTAATCATATTTTCAACTCGTCCATAAACTACAGCTTCAAAGTTTCCTTGACTTCCTGTTAATTGTTGAAAGTTGTTGCATACTGTTTTAGCTTGAGCTAAACTGCACTCTAAAGAGAAAGTAACACTTGAACAACCTTCATTAAATAAAACCGATGCAGTATAAGCATTCATGGTATTAAGAGCAGGCGATGCCGAATGATCTGCTTTCAAATTCAAACCACCAACTTCTTGAATAATCCCAGTTGTCTCTAGGTAAGGATGTTTTTTTACTCGTTCATGAACAAGCATTACCTTTTCATCTTCCATCAAGATTCGATCATAAAGTGATTGTTTAATCACTGAAATTGAATTGATTCCACACTCAATGGCACACTTATATTGCTCATATGTAGAAACACTAACATTCAACTGAATTGGTTTAGCCTGTACTGGTTTCATCGGTAGTAATTCATTGATGATTCGCTCTCGCATTTGATTTGAACGAAGATTAAAATGTTTCTCTAAGATGACTCTTCTTAATTCATTTAGCTTCGATATTGGAAACGTAATTTGTGAATCCATTTCAATACTTAATTGAGCGAAGTCAAAAGGAGTTGATTTCGTTTTATTTAGTTGAGTAGCTACTCGCTCTTTCTCAAGAGGTGTCTTTAAGGCTACTTCAACGATTTCATCGCTTTTTATTTCAGTAGTCAATCCAAGAGAATCACTCACTTTAAATAAAACTGGTTCTCCTTTTTTCAAGGTAATCATTCCGTTTATTGGAATACGACGTTGATTGCTTTCAATCCTCTTATTTAATTCAGCGAGTTGTTTACAATCACTCGTTTTCAAAACTTTAGCGCCTACTTTAACTCCCGCAGAATAACCTAAATCAATCAATTCCCCTGCATTTCCTTGATTCACAAGATTTTCATTTTTATAGAGATAATTCACTACAAAGCCAACGTCACCTTGTTCATTTAGTATTCGTATTCCATCTCCTTGATATAAGTCATGATGCAATTTTATCGTAAATCGTTCTTTGCTCATTTTCACTACTTCACCAATTTCAATACCCACATGATTGGGGCGAATTTGACTCATCAATTGACTTCCCTTTTTATGCATTAAATGTCCTAAAGTAAAGCCACGATTGAATACTTTTTGCATTTCTTCCCTCATCGATTCATCAACATTAAAGGATTCATGATTAAAATAAGAATCAATAGCTTTACGATATAATGAAGTAATTAATGCTACATATTCAGGTCTTTTCATACGACCTTCTATTTTAAATGAAGTAATTCCACTTTCAATTAATTGAGGGACTATTTCTAGTGTATTTAAGTCTTTGGGAGACAACAAATAATTACCATTCGTTTTAATTTCCTTTTTAACCCCTTCAATTTCTTGAATCAGTTTATAAGGTAAACGACAGGTTTGCGCACATTCACCACGATTTCCACTTCGATGTCCAATTGAACTGCTCATTAAACATTGACCAGAATAACTAACGCAATAAGCGCCATAGACAAAGACCTCTAAGTCAATGCCAACCTTTGCCATCTCTTTAATAACATCAAGAGATGTTTCTCTAGCAACGACACCTCGCTCGATTCCCCAACGTTTAAGTACTTCTAATCCTTCAACCGTATGGATATGCATTTGTGTTGATGCATGAAGTTCAAAATTTGGATATCGTTGGCGTACTTGATGAAGTAGACCTAAATCTTGGATAATTAAAGCATCTACATTCATTCGATAATACATATCGACAGTTTCCATACATTGTTCGAATTCATCATCTTTGATTAATGTATTCATTGTTACATATATTTTTACACCATAACCATGTGCGATAGCTATGGCTTCTCTCATTTCTTCAATATTGAAATTATTAGCGCTAGCACGTGCACCAAAAAGACTGCCGCCAAGATAGATAGCATCAGCACCATTTTGAATTGCAGCTTTTAATGATTCAAGATTCCCAGCAGGAGCGAGTAGTTCTATTTTATTCACGTGTTTTTCACCTTCATTTTCATTTTATAGTAAAAGCGAGTCGTAGAAGAAACTAAAGTACAGCCTAATGCTAAGGCACCAGCAGCCATAATAGTTTGTGTTCCTAAGACTAAAGCTTCATAGATATTTCCTTTAACCACTTCAATCATCGTATAATACATGCTTCCACCTGGGACAAGTGGAATGAGAGCACATACCATGAAGGTTGTAACAGGTGTCTTAAACTTACGAGAGGCTAGTTCAGCAGCAATGCTCATGCAGGTTGCCCCAAACAATAATGAAACAGCTTCACTTACATTAAAGGATAAAGCTAAGGCATAAGTAAAACCACCAACTCCACCAATAAGTGCCGCTACAATTAATTTAATACCTCGAATATTGAAAATAACACCAAATCCTAATGCTGCCACGAAAGCAGATAATCCTGATTGAATCATCTTAGAAACCTCCTAGAAGCATGAAGATAGCTCCACTTCCTAAAGCAATGGCTACAGCAACTAAAAAGGCTTCAATCGTGCGTGACATTCCTGATAATAAATCGCCACTCACCGTATCACGAATCGCGTTAGTAATAGCCAATCCTGGTACTAATAACATAATTGAAGAGATAACAACTTTATCTAATGAATCTGCCCATTGAAGATGGTACAAAGCCATAGCAATCAATGTGGCTAAAGCTCCACCTATTGCATTTACAAAGAAACCGTTGAGTTCGAGTTTTTCTAAGTACATGGTTATGGCTTTGATGATAAACCCGACGAATAATGCTGAAATAGCATCTTTTAAACTTCCTTGGAAGAAGAAAGCAAAACCAAAAGTGCATAGAGAAGCAAAGAATAAAGTTACAATCGTTGAATATCGCTCTTCTTTATTGATTCCATTCAAAGCATCATTAAGCTCTTCTAAAGTGATATTTCTGGTAATTATATTACGTGATAAATCATTGATTTTATCTATTTTATTTAAATCTACACTACGTTGATGAATTCGTTTAATGTTATGAATTAATTGATCTTGATAAGAAAAAGAGACGATCAAAAGAGTCGGTGTTGCGAATGAATCAACAATCGTTGCTCCATATTGTGAACAAATACGATTCATAGTGTCTTCTACTCGATACGTTTCTGCTCCATTTTTCAATAATAATTCACCCGCTAAAGTCGCTGTTTTAGCCAATTGATTTAAATTCATAACATCACCTCAATGTCCCATATTATACAAGATATATCAGTAATTTACAATTGATATCATAGAAAAAGGTAGGGTCCATATAATATGAATCCTACCTAGCAAATTATTTAATTGCTTTTAATAAATCTTCTACTCGATCTGTCTTTTCCCATTTAACATCTAAGTCAGTTCTTCCCATATGTCCATAGGCAGCTAATTGACGATAAATTGGTTTTCTTAAATCCAGTTGTTCAATGATTGCATTGGGTCTTAAATCAAAGACTTCTGATACAACTTGTGATAGTTTTTCATCACTAATTACCCCAGTATTGAATGTATCAACCATGATTGAAACAGGGTGAGCTATTCCAATTGCATAGGCTAATTGGATTTCGCATTTCTTAGCTAATTTCGCAGCAACGATATTTTTCGCTACATAACGAGCAGCATAGGCAGCCGAACGGTCAACCTTTGTTGCATCTTTCCCAGAGAATGCACCACCACCATGGCGAGCAACTCCTCCATAAGAATCAACAATGATTTTTCTTCCCGTTAAACCACTATCTCCTTGTGGTCCACCAATAACAAAACGTCCAGTAGGATTCACAAATATTTTAGTATCATTATCCATCAAATTCGCTGGAATAATCTTCTTAATTACCCATTCAATTAAATCTTCACGGATTGTTGAAAGTTCAACATCATCAGCATGTTGCGTAGAAACAACGATGGTATCAATTCTTTTAACATAGTTGCCATCATATTCCACTGTTACTTGTGTTTTACCATCAGGTCTTAAGTAAGCAAGTGTACCGTCTTTTCTAACAGCTGTTAATTGTTTAGCTAGTTTGTGAGCTAATGAAATTGATAAAGGCATCAATTCTTCTGTTTCATCACTCGCATAACCAAACATCATTCCTTGGTCACCAGCTCCAACATCAGCAATTCCCTTACCATCTCTAGTCTCAAGTGAATTATCAACACCCATAGCAATGTCTCCAGATTGTTCATCAATGGCAGTTAACACAGAACAAGTTGTTCCATCAAACCCATATTTTGCACGGTCATAGCCAATATCAAGAATAACCTCACGAGCAATCTTAGGGATATCAACATAACAGTTTGTGGATATTTCTCCCATAACCATCACAAGACCTGTAGTACAGCATGTTTCACAAGCCACACGCGCCATTGGATCTTGAGCAACGATTGCATCTAAGACAGCATCAGAAATTTGATCACATATTTTATCAGGATGTCCTTCAGTAACTGATTCTGAAGTGAATAACATTTTACTCATTTTTACTACCTCCATTTATCTAAAAGTTTTACTTTTAATGCGTACTATATTTTAACGTATAACCCCATGATTGACAAGTAAAATCACTAGATTATCTTTTTTTAACCTTTTTTATCCTTTGAATCCTCTTGAAAACAGATTCCATCATCCGTTATCTCTATTTTTTCTTTATCTAAGGTTGAATTAACATGATCATTTAATAAGATATAAATAACAGCAGTCGTTGGAACAGCCGTTAGCATTCCTATTATTCCAAATAATCCACCAAAGACAAAAATTGACAATAGCGTCCAGATTCCAGGTAATCCAACTGAATTACCAACAACGCGTGGATATATTAGATTGTTTTCAATTTCTTGAAGTACTTGATAGAAAATCACAAAACCTAAAGCGGTTAATGGATTAACAGTAAAGATTAAGAAAGCACCAATAATCATCCCTATCATTGGACCAAATACTGGAACTAAGGATGTAATCGCTATAATTGTAGCAATCAATTCAGCAAATGGCATATTGAATACTTTCATACCAATAAAGTATAAACACCCTAAAATTGCCGCTTCACACATTTGACCACCAATAAATTTAGAGAAAGTTCTTTGTGCTAATTTTGCTATTTCTAATAAACGTAATGCATATTCCCTCTTACCATAAGCAAACATCAATTTCTTTGTTTGACGTGCTAATGTTTCTTTACTTGATAAAATATAAAGAGAGAACATAAAGCCAGCAAACCAAATCATAAATGAATTACCAAAGGCTACCGTAGTTGATAATATACCACTTGCTGAGTTTCCAATTAATTGTAAGCCTTTGTTGATAATATCACTCCAAGGCATCTTTAAGAAATTCTCTACCTGTTTAAGATCAATTAGATTAACATCAATGTTGAAGAAAGTCAAAATCTCATCTAAGTTATTAAAGAAATTCTGTAATACGATTGAAATATTATTAATTACTGAACCCAGTGATGCCGCAATTCGTGGCAATACAATTACTGATAATAAACTAATAAAGGTAAAGGCTATTACTAAAGTTAATAGCAATGAAATAGGACGTACTAATTTCGTTATTTTACTATCCTCTTTAATCATTTTCCTAAATTGTCTTTCAATAAAACTCATAGGTAGATTTAATACGAAAGCAATACCTAATCCATATAATAAAGGATTAAACAAAGATATTACCCAAGTAACATTACTCATAAAATCATCGAAATTTGATAAGATAACTAATAAAAATATAATATAGGTGGATAGTATTACCCATGGCTTTATTTTTTTCCAAATCGCATGATTAAACATCGAATCACTCCTTTCATCCTTTATTTTCATTGAGCACTTTTCCGACAGGTGCACTATAGACAATGAATTCTTCATTGCCATCTAATCCACAGAATTCATCAATCTCTTCTTGTAAGTATGCCCCAACTCCACAAGTTCCTAAACCAATACTTTCACAGGCTAAATATAAATTTTCTCCAACATGACCAATATCTTGAAGAATAATGCGATGAGCATTGATGTTATAACGCCACTCAGCTCGATAACATACACAACTCCACATAAAGGTAAGTGCTGATTCTTTAGCAAAGCTTTGTCCGCATAGAAGGTTCGCACATTTTTCTTCAATGTTTTCTTCTTCATGAAGTAATTCTAACGCATGTTCACCAGACAAATAATGATAGACTCCTTGTTTCAATCCAACAACATTATGAATAGAACAGTAGGTTTCGAATTCATGACGTGAACCACCACATGGAACAGTTCGCTTTGTGGCATAGCCATCACCAATGATTTCTTTGACACCTTGAGTACACCATAAAAGATAAGATAATTCATCCAACGTTATTGGTTCTTCACTATAACTACGGTGACTCTTTCTTTTATTGACAATCTTCAAAAAATCATTCTCAATCGTTAATTTCGAAAAATCCTTAGTTAAAGGAATTAAAGGTCCAACAGCATCTTTAAATAATGGTGGTTGTCTTTTCTTCATCATTTGATCACTGGCAAACTCACTTTTCATATCCGCTTTCATAAAATCACGTCCAACTTGAATTAAACGTTTCATTTCTTCTTTATCAATAAATGCCTTTACATCAGCCACAAGGTTAATCTCACATTCATAAATGATTGCATCACGAACACCTTCAACCATATAATCAGGTTCAGCTTCAACCTCTTGAATGCTTCTAAGTAATGCAATCAGTTCTGGTTCATTCTTTTCATTATTAAACATCATATAAACCAATGCCTTTGCTTCAATTTCATGAGCTAAGACAGTTATTTTTTGATTCCCTTCAAAACGTATTGGGCATCCTTGTTTCATTGTTTTAACTACCAAACATTGTTTTTTTGTGGAAGCTAAATTCTCACCAGTAAAGTCCAAGAAATATTCCCATGCTTTTAAATTAGTCTCATTCATATGATTGTTCCTTTCGCGCTATTTTGCCTTTTGTTTTCATCTTCTTAATTTATTTATAATTATATCATATTTCATCCCCATATCTACAAAACTTCTCTTATTTAGATTTTACTCTTCACACGCACCTTACTCTGAATTTATTTTCACTTTATGTTGATTTTATGTTGATTTTCGCTCTTATTCGTGGTCAAATTGAATGATTTCATGTATAATAAGACGATAAATAAGGAGTGTAATTATGAGTAAATTATTATTTATGGATATTGATGGAACATTATATGACCATGGTGAACAGAACGGAATCCCTGCATCTGCGAAATTGGCCGTTACCAAAGCACGAAACAACGGACATAAGGTTTATGTTTGTACTGGAAGAGTACGCTCCGCAGTTTCCCAAGACATGCTTGATGTTGGTTTTGATGGAGCCATTTACGCCGCAGGAGCCGATGTTGAAATTGACCACCAACGACTTTTTGTTCATCGCCTAGCTCCTGAATTATTAAGAAAAACAATTAAAATCCTAAAGGAGCTTGAGGTTGGTTTTACTTTAGAGGGAGAACATGGTTCTTATATTGATAAAATCGCTAAGGAACGTTTTCATAAAATGTTTAAGATGCGTCTTGGTTTTGGTACTAACTCCGAATTAGCTGCCACTTTTCTAAGGGAACACAACATGAGTTCTTATCTCGACATTAATCTTGATGAAGAACCGATTAATAAAATAAGTTTTTTCGCTCAATCAGCTGAAGCCATTGAAGAACTCAAAAAACTTCTTCATGAAGATTATTCAATCTTAGTTCATGGCGAAAAAGATATGGATTACATCAATGGTGAATGCATTGCTTCACATCTTTCTAAAGCAACAGGAATGGACCATATTTTAGAGTATACACAAAGTCAACTCGCTGATACGATGGCTTATGGCGATAGTTTGAATGATTATGAAATGATTCTCCACGCTAATGTGGGGGTATGTATGGGAAATGGTCGTGATATAGTCAAGGAAATTGCTGATGATGTCTGTGACAACATTGAAGATGACGCAATCTATAAAAGCTTCATTAAATACGGACTCATTATGGAGGACTAAGATGGGTAAATTACAACCAAAAATTGAAGTTTTTGAGAGAAGAGCCGGTGGTGTAGGTCAAATACAAATCGAACACTTAAAAGATGCTTCTTTAGAATCAATAAAGATGTACGCTAAAATCACTGTTTTCCCTTTCAGTAGTATTGGTCTTCACCAACACATTGAGGACACAGAAACTTATACAATTATCTCCGGTCAAGGAATCTATACTGATGAAAATTTTGAATATCCAGTAAAAACTGGTGATTGCTTATTTTGTGGTAAAAATCAAAGTCATGCGATAGCCAATCCATTTGATGAAGATTTAGTTTTCTTTGCTTTAATTACAAAGAATTAAGATTTAAAGAAACATTCTATGTTAAAATAAGACTATAAATAAGGGAGTGATTGAATGAATTTTATCGCTATTTCACCACAATTTCCAAAGTCATATTGGAACTTCTGTGATCGATTAATGAAAAATGGTGTCAACGTTTTAGGTATCGGAGATACACCTTATGATGAACTAAGCAAAGAGTTAAAAAATAGTTTAACTGAATATTACTTAGTAGAAGATATGCTAAATCGTGAATCTATGTTGAAAGCTGTTGCTTACTTCACTTTTAAATATGGCAAAATTGATTGGTTAGAATCAAACAATGAATTTTGGCTAGAAAGTGATGCTTACTTACGAACTAATTTTAATATAACAAGCGGATATAAAGATGACAACATCGGTAACTTTAAATTAAAGTCATCTATGAAGAATTTTTATAAAAAAGCAGGTATTAAAAGTGCACGTTGCTCAAAAGTGTCAGATTTAAAAACAGCACAGGCCTTTATTAAAACCGTTGGTTTCCCAGTGATTGTGAAACCAGATAATGGTGTTGGCGCAAGTGCAACCTATAAAATTAGAAATGAAGCAGAATTAAAAGAATTTTATAAATACAAACCTAAGAATGCTTATTTAATGGAAGAATTTATATCAGGGACGATTTATTCTTATGATGCAATCACCAATTCAAAGAAAAAAATATTATTTGAAACAGTTCATTGCTTTCCTGATCCAATTATGGACGTTGTTAATACTGGAAATCACTTGAATTACTATACAGTGAAAAATATTGATAAGGATTTATTAGAACTTGGACGTAAAACAATTAAAGCCTTTGGTGTTAAAAGTCGCTTTGTTCACTTTGAGTTCTTCCGTTTATTAGAAGACCGTCCAGGCTTAGCTAAAAAAGGTGAGCTTGTTGCATTGGAAGTGAATATGCGTCCCGCTGGTGGTTACTCTCCAGATATGATGAACTTTGCGAATATGTGTGATGTCTATCAAATCTATGCGGATATGATTTGTTTTGATGAAAATAAACAACCTAAGATTGATCGTAAATATTATTGTGCTTATGCTAGTAAAAAAGATGGTAAGCAATATATTCATAGCAACGAACAAATTAAGAGTCGTTATTTCTCAAACATTGTTATGGATGAGAGAATGCCTGATATTCTATCCGATGCGATGGGTAACTACATGTTCAATGCTTGCTTCTATACGTTAGATCAAGTACAAGAATTCATCCACTATGTCCAAGCCGAAGTAGAGGAGAAAATCATATGAAAATAGAGTATTACAAAAAACATAGCCGCCATTTAAACCGTGATATGGAATTTAAAGTTTATGGTCATGGTGGAAAACCATGCCTTGTCTTCCCTTCACAAGATGGTCGTTTCTTTGATTATGAAAACAATGGAATGATTGAAGCAGCAAAAGACTTTATCAACTCAGGAAAAATACAATTTTTCTGTGTTGATAGTATTGATAAAGAGACATGGAGTTATGAGGATGGCAAGCCTAGAACTCGTATTGAGTTACATGAACGCTACTATAACTATATTATTGAGGAAGTAGTTCCACTTATTTATGATATCAATCAAAAAGCAAATGGCTATTATCCCAGTGGTCTTATGGTTACTGGAAATAGTATGGGAGGCGCTCATAGTACTAATTTCTTTTTACGCCGACCTGATATCTTTAATTGTTTGCTCTCGCTAAGTGGAATTTATCAAGCAGATTTCTTCTTTCATGATTATCATGATGACCTTGTTTATATGAATTCACCGATTGATTATATGAAGAACTTACCAGATAATCATCCTTATATTGAGCGTTACAATCGCTCCTTAATTATCCTATGTGTTGGACAGGGTGATTGGGAAGAAGATATGGTTGAAAGCACAAAAAAAATGCAAGCTATCTTTAATGATAAAAAGATACATGCATGGGTTGATTATTGGGGAAATGATGTTGCTCATGATTGGGCTTGGTGGAGAAAACAACTCCCTTATTTCTTAGAGTTTATAGTTAAATAAAAAAGCTATATCAAATAGCTCTACTTATCAATCTGCATTAATTGCAGATTTTTTTCCATCTTCATAAATGCTTTTACCATAACTTCAACTTCTTTCATACTTAATCCATTAAACAATTCAGCGATGAATTTTTGGTCTTTGCTTAATCGCACTTCACTGAGTCTTTGATACTTTAAAGTTGGTTTCAACCTTATTACCCGTGAATCACTTTTATCTTTTTCAATCTTCAAATAACCCTTATCGACTAACTTACTAGCTATTTGTTTGGCATTTTGATGTGAACAACCGATAACCTCTGCACATTCACTTAATGTCGGAGCTTTATCAAACAAGTTACTTAGAATAAGCATAAAATACCATTGCTTAAAAGTGAAATCTTCAATATACTTACTCCCTATAGTTTCTAACTGTGTAGATAATTGAAACAAATAACTAAATACTAAAAAACGTTTATTCAAATCCATTTTCTCGTTCATAGTATTAATCCTTTACAATCTCATAAGGCCAATCAAGGATACCACCAAAATCATAAACATTCGTATATCCTAGCTTAACTAATTTCTTGGCTGCCTCAGCACTTCTTCGACCACTACGACAATACACAAGAATTGTTTGTTCCTTATCTTTAAATGACTCTTCAGCCTTATTGATATGGCCAAGAGGTAGATTAATTGCCTTACTAATATGTCCATCATCATATTCATCAACTTCACGGACATCAAGAATAATGACTTCATCATTCATCATTGATAATGCTTCATCAGCTTTAATCGTTTTATAATTAGAATGAGCACAAGCTCCAAACAAGAATACACTTAATACTAACATGATTTTTTTCATCTTTTATTCCTTTCAATAGTTCTTTGAATTAACTTTTTATAAATGACAATTAATTCTGGTTCATTTGAATATTGTTCAAGTTGTTCCACTTTTATCCATTTCACATCGCTATTTTCATCTTCTTTAACTTGAAGCAACTCTTCTTCATCTGCTACTAAGAGTATACTCGTATTCATGTGCAAATGACCACTTATATACTTTCCTTTTTTATAATGAGCAAAGACAGGTAAAATTTCGATGGAAGATAAACCTTCTTCAAATAACTGAAAATTCGTGATTCCTGTTTCTTCGCTAGCCTCTTTAAGAGCCACAGCAATTGCATCCTCATCACCATCATGATGACCACCAACCCAACAATAAGTCTGGTAGATATTATGATAGACCATGCAAACCTTAGTGAATGATTGATTCATGATGATAGCACTCGCTGTAAAGTGAGCAATTTCATTACTACGTAGTAGCGCATTATTTGGATTCTGTTCAAGCCAATCTAACATGATTCTTTGATCGTTTATTTCTTGATCATTGATTGGATAATAAGCTTTAATTTGGTTGGTTAATTTCATATTACTCTTCTCTTTTCACAACAATATCTAATACTTGCTGTTCATTGGTAATTTCTACCTTTTTATATTCACCACCAAATTCACCATCGAGGGTCCATTGAGCTAGTGAATCAGTTTCAAATGTAACTTTCTTTACTTTACGATAGACAAACCAACTATTATGAATATCCTGCATTAATAAGGCAGCAATAATCGTTTGGATATCCAGTGGATTATTAGGACGATAAATCATAAATAGTTCAAACGATCCATCATTTACAAATATATCTTTCATTGATAGGGTAATTCCCGCAACAGATGTGGAATTACTTACATGACCATAAATAAAATCACCTACTATTTCATCATCGTCAGCTTCAATTTTCATATGGTATTCACTAATATTAGCTAGACTTTTTAGTCCTTCTAAAAAATAAGCAATTCGGCCAAAATTATTTTTAAAATCTTGAGGTGTTGAATAAGCTACTTCTGTAAATGCTCCAAAGGCTGCGACATAAGTAAACCATTGTTGATTAAACCTACCTAAATCAATCTTAAAAGACACCCCATCTACAAATTGTTGCGTTGCTTTCAGCATGTCCTTAGGTATATGCAAAGTTGTCGCAAAATCATTGGTCGTCCCTGCCGGAATATATCCAAGAATAGGTTTTTTATCACACTGCATCAAAGCCTTAACCACTTCATTCAAAGTACCGTCTCCACCACTACATAACAAATAATCATATTTAGTTGCTCTTTTAAGCACCTGTTTTCTCGCATCGTTTCCATCTTGGGTAATATGAATGTGCACTAAAAAGTTATGGCGAGTAAGAAGATTGAGAATATCACAAAGACTTCTTTTAATCTGCCCTTTCCCCGCCGTAGCGTTCACAATAAATAACAGTTTCTTTTTCATAACCTCACCCCATTCAACTCCATCTTCATTGTACACCAAATATTAAGTTATTTCGATAGATTTGATCAATTACCCTGACTATATATCAAGTAACTGTAGTTTGATAATATTCAATTCCTTACCCAACTCATCTTTAATTCAAGTTTTCCTGTATTTTCATCTATTGACTCTTCAACAGGAACAAACGACTCACGTAGATAAAAATTAACAGCTCTTTCATTCTCTTTATAAACACTTAAAGTCAATGCATCCTTCTCATTTTTCACATAGTCAAGTAATTTTTTACCAATACCTTTTGACTGTGATTGTTTAGATACAAAGATTCCCGCAATATAATTATCCATTAATCCAATAAACCCTTGAATTTCATCATTTACTTCATAAACAAATATAATAGCTTCCATCATCATTTCTCTTACATTTTCATAGTTACTTATCCAGTATTCACTTTCTATAAAAGAGTGAGCAGCCATATTCGTATTTAGCCATAACTCCATTACTTTATCCACATCTTGTTTGTTTATATCTCGAATCATAAATCCTCCATTATGTAAATTATCAACTACTTTTTCATTGTACATAGACATAGTATAACGTATCTAGTCGGAATATGAAATACTGTTTTTATCATCATTTTCACATTATTAAAACTCTTATTCTTTATTATTTATTCTTATTTAAACAAAGAATTTACTTATCTTAGAAATTTCTCTTTTTTCTTAAAAACAATTGACATCATTTTAATAAAATGGTATATTATTAAAGCATTCGATAGCTCCCAGTTATCGAATTAATATACATGGGGTTTTAGCTCAGCTGGGAGAGCACCTGCCTTGCACGCAGGGGGTCAACGGTTCGATCCCGTTAAGCTCCACCAATAAAAAAATTAGTCCTTGAATAAAGGACTTTTTATTTACTCAAATGGATACCCAAGTTCATATACTACACTTATTCATGACCATTATTGACTATTAGTCAATTTTGTATTATCATATATTATATAGTTTGGAGGTAGTTATGGCTGTAAGTAAAGTAGAACGTAATAAGCGCGAGAAACAAGAAAAAATAGAAGAAGCTGGTTATGAATTATTTTTAGCTAATACTTTTGATAAAACATCTATTGATCAAATCGTAAAGAAAGCGGGTGTGGCTAAAGGTACATTCTATTTATATTTTCAAGATAAAACACAATTACTAAATCGTGTTATTATGAAGAAAAGTGGAGATATTCTTAAGAGTGTTATCGTTAATGCTAATTATTATCAGATGGATAATAAGCTTGATCAGTTTATTGTCATGGCAGATTGTATCCTAGATTATTTTAAAGAAAACCAAAACATTCTGATTGTTCTTCGTAATCATTTATCTTGGGATAATATTGCTGAAGATTTACATAATGATGAGAATTACTCAATTAATGGTTTAATGCAAGAGTATATTGATCTTTTAATGAATAACAAAAATTATACAAAATATGAAGCTATTCAAAGTCTTTATCTTATCTTTGAATTAGTCATATCAGTAGCATATAGTGGTATCATTGTTAAGAAACCTTTTACTATTGTTGATTTAAAACCCATGTTATATGCCAATATTCGTCATATACTAAAATAAGGACTATCCAAGTTAGGGTAGTCCTTTTTATACTTCACGATTGTAGAGTAATTTAACACTTTCTTTGCTTCTAGCAATACAAAAATAAACAGCAATTACATTAAGGCTTAGGGTTGCTATCGCAATATAAGGAAGGTGAATGAATTCACCTAGAATACCTCCAACTAACTGCCCAATCACCATTCCAAGGGTTGTTAGCATCATAAATGTTCCGTTAAAACGACCTCGCATTTCACTTGGAACATAGCTTTGTGTTGCGCTTGTTCGAATATTGAAAGAAGTCACTGAGAGCATTCCATTAAGGAAAACAATAGGGATAATTGCGTTGTATGGGAAGAGGTAAATAGTCATCTCTAAGATAGAACTTATTGAATAAACGAAAACTGCGATTGAGTATTTTCTTTTAACTGGATAACGAAAGAAATAATGAATGAGTCCACCGACCATTCGTCCTGCCGACATAAAGCCCATAATTAGAGCATACTGTGAAACATTACGCCCTGGTGTTGTCTCAAAAAAAGGTAGTAGGATTGAGTTTGTTACACCTTGAGAAAACATGGAAACAAAGAAATAAGAAGTAATAGCAATTAACGCTTTTTCTTTTATGAGATATTTATAGCCTTCTTTAAAGTCACGAGTAAAAGTTTTTTTATCATAACCCTTCGATGAACTAGTTTTAACGTGTTGTTCATCAATCTTAATTTGTGTTTCAAATGTCGCTGTAATAAAGAAAGTAACTGCATTAAAGAAGAATAATGGAAATAATCCATAGTTCAATAGCACCCATGCAGCAATTGGAACCATCAATGTATTGGCTATTGGCCAAATGAGTGAACTGATTGAATAAGCTTTTGAGTAATTTCCCTCGCTTATAAGTTCAGGATAGAAACTTTCATAGGCAACATTATAAATACAGCCAATAATCCCAACCAAGAAACCGATAATCATGAATATTATATAATTGAAATAATTAAAATAGGTCATAATGGCAATTAATGTAAAGATTGCGCCATAGATATAATCAAGCATGAATATTACTTTCCTACGAGGAAAGCGATCTAAGTAGGGTCCTACTAAGGATGGAAGTAAAACTGTAGGTAACATACAAATTAGTAAGAAAAGTGAATAGAGCAGTGGTGATTGTGTATTATCAAACACTAACAATCCAAGTGCAAATTCGCTCACTGTATTTCCTAACATGGATATAATACTGCCTAAAGTAATAATTGTGAAGTTCTTAGTCCATAACTTATTCATTTGAAGTCACCCCTGACATTTATTGAGATTCATTATACGTTAATTCATCTACCTCGTCAATATGATTCTCGTGTACATAATATACCTTACTCATCGATTCTTTTGAACACTTATCAAGAACATCAAGATAGTTTTCATAGGGGATGGCTTTTAATTCACAATTAACTTCAAACCATAAATAATCATCAACGAAACTATGAAAGAATATCGATTCAACAATATCGTTTTTTTCACAATATCGCTTAAGTTTTAATTTACACATTTCAACAGCAAAGTCGTTTAATAATGCATCAAAGATTCTAATTTTTTCTTTAAATTCATCAATATTTTTCACATAACGTTTGTGACATATTTCTTCATGAAACTGAGTGTTATTCTTTAAGCATAAAATTAACTTAGCTTTCTTATCAATATAAGTACAAGGATATATAAAATGAATAAGTTCATGACACACTGGACAAACCTCAGCAAAAAAATGATCATTTAAGACTTTGTCTTTAATATCACTTTCCACCGCAGTATTTATCATAGTTTCCATGACTCTCATTTTTGTATACAAACAATGAGGGCACTGGATATGTATTAGTACTTGTTTCACTTTATCACCAAACAAAGTATAACTTATGCTTGGTTCTTCTACAAGTAAACAAACAAAAAAAGCGTTGGAGAACGCTCTTTCTGTGTACTGTAAAAGGAATATAAATATGAATGAATTAGATTAAGGGATGTTCTAATTTCATTGGTAATTCTCATTACCTGTTAATATAATACCCAATAATATAAGACTTAAACATCTAAGTTTTCTTTTTTAATTGTCTTATCTTTAAGTATCTGAAGAATTAAACTGTCCCCTATAACATAACACTATCACAAAAATATCTTAGAAAAATGGTAAATTATGGACAACCTTTAATTAAGAGTTTCTTATCTCATCAATGAATCTTTGTTTATTTTCTTCAGGCATAAAAGATGCATTTATTGAATTCACATTACATTCAATAAGTTCTTCACGAGTAATCCTATAATATTTAACGAGTTTCTCATATTCCTTAACAAGCGTTGTATCTGATATCGTCATATTATCTGTATTCACTGTGATAATTACACCTGCCTCATAAAGTTTACGGATAGGATGTTCAACAAACGAGGGACAAACATGACATTGAACATTGCTAGTGACACATAATTCAATAGGAACTTTTAACTCTTTTAATTTATCTACTGCCACAATATCATAAATTGCTGCTTGACCATGACCGATACGTTTTGGGGAAAAGGATAAAGCACATAAGACATTTTTTGCTGGACCTGATTCTCCCGCATGAATCGTATAAGGGATATTTAATTTCTTTGCTTCCATGAATAGCTCTTCAAATTCAGACATTTCACGATAGCCCTCTGCTCCTGCCAAATCAAGTGCAACAACTCCTTTACCTAAATAATGATGTGTTACTTGTATCGTTTCTCTGTTCTCTTTTTCATTATCATAACCAACAGCTAAGATCATACATAATATGAGACCTACTTCTAAACTCGGATAATCTCTACACGCATCTTTGATTCCTTTTAAAACACATTCAACAACATCACTTTGACTTAAACCATTGAAACTATGATATTGTGGAGCAAAACGTATTTCAGCGTAACATAAATTTTGTATCGCAAGTGTTTCCACTAATTCATAAGCCATTCGATATAGGTTTTCTTCACCTTGCATTAGTTTAAGAGGAAGATCAAAACAACTTAAGAAATCAGCTAAACTGCCACAGTCATCTTTTACTCGGCATAGTTTTTCAAATTCCTCTAAAGGCATATCCTTATCAATTCTGTTATTTTGTATTGCTAATTCATATAAAGTAGATATTCTTAATGAACCGTCTAAGTGCAAATGCAAGTCTACTTTTCTAAAATTTAAATCAATCATGTTATCACTCCTTATGGCTATTATAAGGCTTATTCAATGACTTTGAAAGACAAATAAAATAACTTAATATATCTAATTTTTTATTAACGAAGTTATTTATTAACAAACTCAGATGTAACAATATGTAAATTCCAAGAAAATGCTTGACATTTTGTTTCATCAAGCGTATTCTATAATCAAACCTAAGACAGGGAGATAAAACAAAATACGTGCTTATAGAGAGTTGGGGATGCTGGAAACCTAACAGTGATGCGGTTTTGACAAATGGACCTTGGAGGGACAGGTGAAAGGCTTATGCTGAGTATCTGAGTACGGGAGTTCCCGTTATAGAACAGAAATGTGTTTGCATTTTGAAAAGTGGATGTTTATTAAACATCAATAAAGGTGGTACCGCAGGAGCGATTATAACGCACTTGTCCTTTGAAAGATTTTTCTTTCAGGATGAGTGCTTTTTTTATAAAACCACACTCAAATTCAAACATAAGGTGTAGTCACACCAGGAGGACAAAGTGATGAAAAAAACCTTATTATTATGCTGTATGACTTGTTTAATGTTAGTAGGTTGTCAAAAAAATGATGATGGAAGTAAATTTAAAATTGGATTATCGCAAATCGTTGATCATCCATCGTTAAACACGATTCGTGAAAGTATGATGAGTGAACTAGAAGCATTAGGTTATGGTGAAGATAAAGTCATTGTTGATTATAAGAATGCTCAAAATGAACCATCAACACTTAATTCAATCATGCAAACTTTTACTGGAACTCAAGACTTAATTGTTGCCATAGCGACACCAACGGCGATGGCTGCGGCACCTCTAGCAGAAAAAACACCTGTTATCTTCTCTGCTGTATCGGATCCAGTACAAGCAGGATTGCTTGTTGATCCACAGAAACCAGATAAAAATATTACAGGTACAAGCGATGAAATTCAAGTTGATAAAATCTTAGAATTAGCCTTAGCTATCAATCCAGAAATTAAGACATTTGGTTATATCTATAATTCAAGTGAAGCAAATTCAGTTTCGAATTTAACTAAAGCACAAGCATTCTGTGATGCTAAAGGTCTTAAGTTGGAAACAACAACTGTCATTAATCTCTCTGAAATTCAAACAGCAACCTCTGTGTTAGCTGGTAAAGTTGATGCCATCTTCGCACCAAACGATAACACCATTGCTTCAGGCATCGATGCTTTAAATATGATCGCCCAACAAGCAAATATCCCAGTATATGTTGGCGCAGATTCAATGGTTCACGATGGTGGTTTAGCTACAATTGGTATAAATTATGAAGATTTAGGAAAAGAAACAGCTAGAATGATTGTTCAAGTGATTGAAGGAACACCTATTTCTGATATTCCTGTAAAAGTGTTCAATACTAATTTAAGCACTTATATCAATAAAACAACTGCTGATAAAATTGGGTTAACCATTCCTGATTCTATCCTTAATGAAAAAACAACAATTATCGTAGAATAAGGAGAATAACTATGACTTTAATTACCATACAAGGAGCCTTTGAACTTGGCTGTATCTTTGCCATTTTATCCTTGGGCCTCTATATCTCATTCAAGATATTAAATATTCCAGACTTAACTGTCGATGGTTCCTTTACATTAGGAGCTTGTGTCTCAGGTGTCTTAGCTGTTTCAGGTCACCCGATTCTTGGTTTATTTGCGGCTATCCTTTGTGGTATGCTAGCTGGTTCAATCACTGGTATTCTTCAAACAAAACTTAAAGTACAAACTATCCTAGCAGGTATTTTAACAATGACGGGTCTTTATTCCATTAATTTAAGAATTATGAGTAATACACCTAGTATATCCTTATTTAATATCCCTACTCTATTTACACAATTCACTAATTTCATACCAGCTGATTTAATTAAAACAATTATCTTACCTATTCTCGTGATCATTCTTGTTGGTTTATTGTACTTTTTCTTAAAAACGCAACTTGGATTATCACTAAGAGCAACTGGAGATAATGAAGTCATGGTTAGAGCATCATCAATCAATACCGATGCAATGAAAATTCTCGGACTTGCCTTAGCTAATGGACTTGTTGCTTTATCAGGAGCTATCTTCGCTCAACACCAAAGTTTCGCTGATATTTCAGGAGGTATTGGTATGATGATTATTGGATTAGCTTCAATCATTATTGGTGATACAATCTTTAAAAGCAAAAATATTCTTACCCAATTAATGAGTGTTATTGTGGGAGCTATTCTCTACCGATATTTATTGACCTTTGCTTTACAGATTGGTATTAATACCAATGACCTTAAACTATTATCAGCATGTCTTGTGGCTTTAGCTATTTCAATTCCTACAATTAAAAATTATTTGGCCAAATCAAAAAAGAGAGGTGAAAATCATGCTTAAGATTGATCATTTATCCATCACCTTTAATTCAGGAACTATCAATGAGAGAAAGGCTTTAGATGATGTTTCGCTTATTCTTGAAGATGGCGATTTCGCAACCATTATAGGTAGTAATGGTGCAGGTAAATCAACATTATTGAATTGTCTTGCAGGCACTTATGAAAGCGATCAAGGGCATATCTGTTTAGATGAGGATGATATTACTTATATGAAAGAACACAGACGTGCCAATTTTATTGGTCGCCTGTTTCAGAATCCTTCTCTTGGAACTGCCCCTAACATGAGTATCGAAGAAAATCTAGGACTTGCTTATTGTCGTGGACGTAAATATGGTTTATTTTCCTTAGGAATTAAAAATAGTGATCGTGAATTCTTTAAGAAAACATTAAGCAATCTAAACCTTGGATTAGAAAATCGATTAAAAAGTAATGTTGGTCTTTTATCTGGAGGACAACGTCAAGCATTGACACTCTTAATGTCAACGATTGTAACTCCTAAACTCTTATTACTTGATGAACATACTGCAGCCTTAGATCCGAATACGAGTGAGAAAGTTATGTTGATTACGAATGACATTGTCAATAAACATAAAATAACGACGCTAATGATTACTCACAACATTTCCAATGCATTAGCTTATGGAAATAAAACCATCGTGATGAACGAAGGTAAAATTGTCTTTATTCTTGAAGGAGAAGAAAGAAAAAATATGAGTGTTGAGAAGTTAATCCAATTATATACTTCAAAAACAGCCAACGAGTTTTCAGACCGAATGATATTATAAAGAATGGCACTCGCCATTCTTTTACTTTATTAATTCACCAATATATTGAGCGGTGATTGATTGTTGTTCAAAAGGAGTTAATGTTGCATTTCCATCGCCCCTTTGTTCACCATAATTACCGTAATAGGCATGATTACCACCAATGATTTCTTTATGAATTGCCGATGAAGGAAGATTAGTTTCATTGCTTTTTAGTTTATCTCGATTGACAATACCATCTTCACTACCTACAAGGCTCAGAACATAGAAGTTACTTTCACTTAGATCTTTCGTTGAATATGCTCCAAGTAAGACTAAATTATCAATCGGTAGTTGACTCGCTACCATGCTTGCACTTGCGCCGCCTAAAGAGTGTCCTACAAGCGTCCAGTTTGTTATGGACTGATTGTCTTTAATAATCTGACTTGCTGCACCTGTGTCAAAGATAGCAAGATGAAATGGCATTTCCACAAGATAACAGGTAAAACCTTGTTCACTTAATTTCTCCATAAGAGGCAAATAAGCAATGTCTTCAACTTTTCCACCTGGATAAAATATAAGTCCTTGTTTACTTGGTGAATGTATGGATTCAACTAAAGTATAGTTATTTATTTCCTTTATATGATATTTAGATTCATTCTTCATAACCGTAATTACATCAACTTCAGCTCGATAATAATCTTGTGTATAGACATAGAAACCACCCACAAGAAGCGCCCCTATTATAATGAAAACATTAACAATTAACTTAATTCTTTTTTTCATACATTATCCTTTCAAATCTTTATCTAAATACTTTTCAATACTTCCCTGTTGGATTACTTTCTTTCCTAAGAGTGTTATCGCCTGCGTTGGGCATTTATTTACACAGCGATAACACATGGCACATTGATTGGATGCTTCCACAATATTTGCATTCAACTTTATATTCTGTTTCGGACAAACCTGCGCACAGAGTCCACAAACAATACACTTTGTTTTATCTATTTTAAGCTTGTCTGAATAGTTTCTAGTCTTGTTATAAAAGTATAATCTTTGTCCAAACAATCCACATAGATGATATAAGAAACCAATACCTTCTTGCGCGTAATTCCCCATCTTAAACTGAAGAGCGGCACTTTTTATTTTATCATCAGCCTTTGCAATAAGTTGTTTATTTTCTTCTATACTTCTTTTTAATAGTTTTTCATCACAGATACAATCAGGCATTTTCAAATGCAAACCACCTAGTGTATGACTACCAAATGGTTTAATGAATCGAGTTAAAAGACCTGCTCCATCTCCACTAAATAATCCCATTGTAACAAGACAATAGATTTCTTTATCTTTCCATATTGCTTGATTATCGAAGATAAAGTCTTTCACTATCTTCGGAAGATTACTAAATTGAGTAGGAAAACCAAAGACTATCTTATTGTGTTTTTGTATTTCTAGAACAGCTTGTTCATCTTCAATAGAATATGCTTTAGCATCATTATCTATTTCTTTTATAAATTTTTCAACACAGTATTTTGTATTTCCTGTACCACTAAAATAAATTCCTATCATCTTATATCCTCCAAACTCTTCATCTTTGCATCTTTATTATAGCACTAATTCCTATGAGTTCATTAGTTAAAATAAAACCTTATTTACTTTCTATTTAGTCAGAATGATTGATTTACCATCAATTTATGCGTATACTATGATTACAAACGAAAGTGGAGGTTCCCTCATGTCAGAAATGTACGATATCGCCATTGTAGGTAGTGGTCCTGCTGGATTAGAAGCTGCCATTAATGCAACGATACGAAATAAAAAAATAATCCTATTTGGAAGTAAAAACATCAGTTCAAAATTAGTTAAAGCTCATCGAGTTGATAATTATCTTGGATTTTATGGTTTAACAGGTGCCCAAATTAAAGAACACTTCGCTAAGCATTTAGAAGCGATGAATATCCAAATTCATGATGAAAAAGTGACCGCCATCTATGAAAATGGTACAACCTTTATGTTAGCGGCGGCAACAAGTATGGTCGAGGCTAGAAAAGTTATTTTAGCGAGTGGCGTTGAATTAAGTAAATCAATTGAAAATGAAATGGAATTTCTTGGACGTGGTGTCTCTTATTGTGCTACTTGTGACGCTCCTCTTTATAAAGGAAGACGAGTGATTGTTATTGGATACAGTGAAGAAAGTATTGATGAAGCTAATTATATTAATGAAATTGCTGAACATGTTGTCTTTATTCCGATGAACATAAAAACAGATGCCTTAAATAAAGACATCGAAATTATTAAAGGTGCTCCGCTGAGCATTGAAGGAGAAGCAAGTGCTACATCCTTAATACTAAGAGATCAAAGTGTATCTTGTGATGGCATTTTTATTCTAAGAAATAGTGTTGAACCTTCTCAATTAATGATGGGTATTAAGATGGATGGAAGCCATATTGAAGTCAACGCTCAAATGGAAACAAGCATTCCTGGTGTTTATGCTGCAGGCGATATCGTTGGTAAACCCTATCAATATATGAAGGCGGCAGGGCAAGGACAGATAGCTGCTTTACATGCTGTTGATACTATAGATAAAGAGAATAGAAAATAAGGTACCCTAGGGTACCTTTTATATAGTAATTCGGATATGTTCACCTTTCGCAGTATCAACCTCGATGAGATTAAATTGACCAAAATTACGTTTCAGATGACTTATTTCGTGTAACAAGATTAATAGTTGCTCAGGTTGAATCGTAGCAGGTAAACTCGTATCTTCACATATCCTCATAATAATATTCGCTGCAAGTCGATTATCAATAAGAAAATTGGGAATGGGAATTACTAGATTGACATCATCAGTTTTTACTCTAATCAGCATAATTACTCAACAAACACTTCTACGTGATCACCCGTTGCTGAATCAACTTCAACTATTTTACCAATCATGCCGCTCTCAACTAGATCCCATATTGCTTTAAAGTCAATTTCTTTCATCACTTCATTCTCTACAATTTGAGGTATTCCAGTCCCTAAATCAATGGCAACTTTTAATAAACTTAATGGTAAGTTAACTCGAACACGATCCCCTGTAGATGAATCGACTGTTACTCGCAAGAACATTTGATTAATATTCTTACGTAACTTTTCTTCGACGATGACAGGCATGTTTCTTTCTTCCTGTATAACAAGCTCATCTAAAGATACTTGAAATAATTTTGATAATTCTATTAATATTGGTAAATCAGGAATTGATAAATCATTCTCCCACTTTGAAACAGCTTGTGGTGTTACATTTAAACGATAAGCTAAATCGTCCTGTGTCATTTCTCTTCTCTTGCGATATTCGCTAATTTTTAATCCTAGTGTTTTCATATGTGTTTCCACCTTTCTTTAACGGTTTAATTATAAGATAGGTATCTGATTAAAAGAACCGACGCTAGGTTGAGTTACACAACTATTAGTTGTAATAAACTCAACTGCTGGTTGTTTATGCATAAAATCGAGCGATTATTGTACTTTTATCCCTGATTGTGCCATTAACTTTATCGCTACTTCATGATATTCCTTTGCAGGATGATGCGGAGCATCATAGGTTGCAATGCCCTCTTTGTAAACAATAACTTTACTTGCATTGTTGTATTGATTCAAGTAAGTCTTTAAAGTTAATGCAAATTGCATGACACATATATCACTACAACAGCCAACTAAAATATATTCATCATATTCATTGATGAACGAATTCATATCTAAAGCATGAAAAGCATTCGTTGAATTTTTCTCAACAAGTTCTTGAACCCAAGGTTTTAATTCATCAATAATTTCTGATTCACTAGTTCCTTCAACACAATGAGGTGGAAAGCTATTAAACTCAATCGCACTTTCTTCATGTGTATCAGCTATAAAAATTATTCGTTCATTTTTTGAATCATTCAATAACTTTTTAATGAATGGAACAATCTTCATGATTTTTTCATCATGCATTGCTCCTTCATGAACAAAACCATTTACCATATCAATAACGAATATACATTTTTTCATATTGTCCCTCTACTTAGATAGTATTTCGTATCCATGTTCTGTTATTAGCACCATGTTTTCCCATTGGGCAGATAACTTATGATCTAACGTTGTTACTGTCCAACCATTGTCTTTATCAATGACAACATCATTACTTCCCTCATTCAACATCGGTTCAATCGTAAAAATCATTCCAGGAGCTAGAATCATTCCGGTTCCAGCAAATCCTACATGACTAACAAAAGGCTCTTCATGGAAAGCTTTTCCTACTCCATGTCCGCCAAACTTAGTGACAACTGAATATCCATTAGCTCTTGCTACATTCATAACTGCCTCAGAAACATCGCCTAAGAAACCCCAAGGCTTAATGGCAGCTAAACCTGCATCAAGACTCTTTTGTGTAACCTCCACAAGCTTTTCTGCCTCAACACTTACCTTCCCCATCATAAACATTCTAGAAGCATCTGAGAAATAACCTTTATAAATAGTAGAAACATCTACATTAATAATATCTCCCTCTTGAATCAAACGTGACTCACTAGGCATACCATGACATACTTCATCATTAATTGATGTACAAACACTATATGGATAACCATCATAGTTCAAAGGCGCAGGAATTGCTTGTCGAGAAATTGTAAAATCATAAACTATCTTATCGATCTCAGCTGTACTCATTCCAACCTTAATGTATCTAGCTACTTCATCTAAAACCATCGTATTAATCTTTGCACTTTCTTTAATTAATTCAATCTCTTTTTTATTCTTGATTATTTCTTTGCTAGGAGTAATACATCCCTTCATCTTAAAATCAATTATTTTTAAATCAAAGTCATAATGACATTGTTTATATTTTTTCTTACTTCCACACCAGCATTCACCATTTCTTGAGTATTTCATTAGCAATCCTCCAATAGAATATATTATAAGCTAGTTTTTTATTTTTTGAAAGAAGAAGGTAGAAAAAAAGGATGAAGTTCATCCTTTAGTATATTAATTCACAGAATTATTTTTTATAAACACCATTTCCGTCAATTTGGCATCCATCAACAGTTACATTTCTAACCATCAATCCGTCTTCCCCGACATAATACCAACGACCTTCTGATGAAGCAACCCAAGTATTTGTTTTAGCTACACCATCAACGTAATACATCCATTCATTCTCTGCCTTAACCCAACCACTTAACTTTTCAGGTAAGATCATAGCTTTGTGTAAAACTGTTTTACCAGGTAATGATAAAGCCACAACACTATACCATGCCATGATTTCAGTACCCACTTTAATATCATCGAAGCCAACAATATTCTTAGTTTTGAATGCAGACATTTCAGTCTTAGAATCAAAAGTTAAAATCATACTTCCAGTTGTATCAATAACACGAAGTGTTCCATCTTCACTTTCAAGAATTTCAGCCACCTTATAATACTTAGGAGTAGCATAATCAGCTGGAATATTCGTTACAATAACATAAGCATTAATAATGGGTGGTAAACTTTTTGTAGAAACTGGAGAAATATAAGCAGATACGCTATCCCCTATTTTTAGCTCACTCTTCAACACTGGATTCCCAGTAACAGCATCCATAATTACAGTAGTCTCATTCATATTCAAAATCATATCATTATTTAAATCTGAATCATTTTGTACACGAATTTGATTTTCATTGATTTCAGTTATATTACCCCAAGCATAAACAGGCTCAGACAATTCATTCGCTTTCACTCCTGTTTGCATCAAAGATACAACTAATCCTAATGATAACAAACCACTTAACATATGTTTAATTTTCATTTTATAAACCTCCTTTTGTGAGCTCATTATGCCATAGTTATCATATAATTTCCATTAAAATTACATAAGTTGCATATTTTTTAACATCAATTACCTAATAAAAAAGAATCGTTCTTGTGAAACTTTTATAACAAGTGACAAAATTATGCAACTATTTAGTTATTTTAGTGCTTTTTACTTTGAGATATATGATAATATAATGAATGAGATATAGATAAACATTTTATCTATCAATAGGGAGTCAAAATGAAAAATTCAATTTATATTACAGGTCATAAGAATCCTGATACTGATTCAATCTGTTCATCAATTTCCTATGCTGCATTAAAAAATGCTCAAGGTGTTGATGCTATCGCAACTAGAAATGGTGAAATCAACGCTGAAACGGAATTCGTATTAAAACGTTTTAATATTCCAACACCTCAATATTTGACTAATGCTACTTCATGTTTGAATGATATTGAAATCGATGAGGTAATTCGTGTTAAAGAGGATTATACGATTAAACAGGCTTGGAATTCAATTACAGGAACTAAGAATAAGAGCTTATTCGTTGTCGATGATGATGATAAACTAGTTGGTGTTGTTACCATGTCTAACCTTTCTAATGTCTTAATGAAAGAGTGTAAAGATATTCGTAAATTGATGTGTGAAACAAGTGTTAAGAACATCCAAGATACAATCGAAGCAGAACTTATTCAAGACGCTAAAGACTATAAAAGTAATGGTCAAGTTCATATCCTCGTTGAGAGTGATGTATTAAAAAGTGATGTTCACTTTAAAGATACAATCGTTGTCTTAGGGAATGATGTGACTATTCAAGCAAGAGCCATTAAAGAAGGTGCTACTTGTTTAATTATTGTTGAAAATAATCCAGTGGATGAAGCCATTATTAACTTAGCGGCTCAACATCAATGTGCAATTCTAAAAACAGCTTTCTCAACCATTATGGTTGCACGTTTAATCTATCAATCTTCTCCTATTCGTTTAATTATGACGGTTGATACAATCAACTTCCACTTTGATGATATGGTTGATGAAGTATTAAAAAGAATGTCAAAAACACGTTTTAGAAGTTATCCAGTCATTGATCAAGAAAAACATGTACTTGGTGCTGTTTCTCGTTATCACTTATTCAATTACAAGAAAAAGCAATTTATTCTACTTGATCATAATGAAGTCGCTCAAAGTGTTGATAATATTCATGATGCTGAGATATTAGAAATTATTGACCATCACCGTATAGGAGATATTGAAACATTAAATCCAATCAATTTTAGAAATCAGACTCTAGGTAGTACTTCAACGATTATTGCTACTATGTACAAGGAATATGGATTAGTTCCAACTAAAGAAATGGCTAGTTTAATGTGTTGTGCCCTTATCTCTGATACGATGAACTTCAACTCACCAACTACTACAGATGTAGATCGTGAAATTGGTAAAGAATTAGCAACCATTGCTGGTTTGGATTTAAATTTATTATCTAAAGAAATGTTTGAAGCTGTTGCTACCTTAAAAGGAAAGACATTCTCTGAAATTCTATATAATGACTTTAAGGAATACAATATGGAAGGTTATCGAGTAGCTATTGGACAAATTAACATTGTTGATACTTTAGAACTTGAAATCCTACGAAGAGAATTTGTCTCCTATATGGAAAAAATCAATAGTATAAATAACTATGATATTATGCTAATGGCATTTACTAATGTTGACGGTAGTGGAAGTAATTTTATCGTTATTGGTAAATTAGCATGGTCTGTTAAGGAAGCCTTTAGAGCCTTCCAAGGTGAAAGTGATTTTGTTAAGGAAATCATCTCACGTAAAAAACAAATTGTGCCTAAATTGCAAGATGAATTAAAAGGACTATAAAAAAAGGCATTGAGTGAAATTACTCAATGCTTTTTAACACTTAATATCGCAAAATGCTTTTTTAATATCTTGGAAGCTCTTAACATAGTTAGCTTTCAATTCATCATGTTGTTCTTTACTCATCGCAATTGATGGATCCTCTTGAGAGGAGACAGTGCCTTCTTGGAAAGAAATCACTTTACCATCTTTCACAAAGACAACGCTTGGAAAGTAAAGACGTTTGATTGTTTCATCATTTAAGCCATCATAAACAGGAAGTGAATCATATAATTTATCATAAATCATTAGATATTCTTCATCTTTCTCTTTATTCACAACAACTTTACCTGCATCATCTAAACTCAAATCATCGCGATAAGGTTTAGCATTGAAGTAATACACAGGTACTTCTTCTTCCGCTGCTGCTTCTAATAAAACAGGGACAGCATTACGGCACCAAGGACATTCAGGGAATCCAAAATAGATGACACCTTCAGTATCAAGAATTTCCATTACTTTGTTAATATCAGCATAAACAATTTCATTACTCTTAGAGATACTCATATCAAGAAACTCATTGCCTGAGTCAGTCTTTGTGCCATTAAGCGCTTCATATTCTGCTTTAAACTTTAAAGCATCCTCACTATTAGCCTTTGGTGTAGAACTACATCCAGCTAAAAGTAGTACAGCCATTAAACAAGTGATAATTTTTTTCATTGTTTGCCTCACTTTCTTGTGGTCCAGAGTATTATATCATGTGATTTAAACATTATGCAAATTAAATGGCTTCAAAAAAGTTGTGAAATTATGGGTTAATCAAATTCATTCTTCAACCAATTTCCTTTTCGATAGTACCATAATAAGATCATGGCACTGGTGAACCAAGTAATTAAGTATCCTGAGAAAACGACATATATATCATTGAAGATAGGCATCATTAGGTATATCCATACCATTCTTAGTAAGCACCAACTTAAAATCATAACGACCATTGGTACGAACGTTTTCCCTGCTCCCCTAAGCACACCACTCAATGCATGAGATATAGAGAGGAAAATATATCCTGGAACTACTGAACGCATCATATATGTTCCATAGTAGATAACTGTCTCATTAGAATTAAAGATACCAATCAATTGAGGCGCAAGAAGCCATAATAGGCATGAGATAATAACCGTAACAAATAGGCTCATCAACATTCCTACTTTTGCTCCTTCTTTCGCTCGATCATAACGCTTAGCTCCAATATTCTGTCCAGTAAAGGTTGTCATCGCCATAGAGAAACTCATAACTGGCAAGATGGCGAAACCATCTATTTTTGTATAAGAGCTACAACCTGCCATCGCTAGTTTTCCAAAACTATTGATATTGGTTTGAACGATAACATTCGAGAAGGAAACAACAGCATTTTGAAAGGCGCTTGGTAAGCCAATGCGAACAATTCTATTTAAACATTCTCGGTCAATTTTAATCTTAGTAAATTCCAAATGATAACCTGCCTTACTTCTCCTTAATAGTAGGATAACTAAGATAGCACTTGTACATTGCGAAATTGTCGTTGCCCAAGCAGCGCCTGCGATTCCCATATGGAAATAAACAACGAACAAGATATCTAAAACAATGTTGATACATGAAGATAGAATTAAGAAATAGAGTGGATTTTTTGAATCGCCCACAGCTCTTAGAATTCCACTTCCCATATTATAGATCATTAAACCTAGGATACCAGCGAAGTAAATTTGTAAATAGATTACCGCATCACCCATTACATCGCTTGGAGTTCCCATCAAATTCAAAATTGTAGGCGTTGCTAGAACACCAACAAAAGTCATCACGACACCACCGATTAATGCAATGGCAATCGATGTGTGAACTGCCTTTGACAAATTTTCCTTATCATTGGCACCAAAGTATTGAGAGATAATAACACTACCACCTACTGCTAATCCCATAAAAAAACTTACAAGCAAATTAACGATGGGTCCACTAGAACCAACTGCTGCTAATGCATCATTACCGATTGCATTACCAACAACAATTGAATCTGCCGTATTATATAACTGTTGAAAAAGATTGCCCAATAATAATGGCACAGAAAAAATTAATAATTTCTTCCAAATAACCCCTTCAGTCATTAATCCCTTATTTTTATTCATTCGATCTACCTCATTCTAAACTCTTATTATAAACCTAATTTTACGAATTTGCTCAACAAAATAACAATAATCATAAAAAAGGAGCAAGATGCTCCTAATTACCGAATAATAATATAAGCAGTATAAACTGCATACATTAATAACATAATAATTCCATGCTTTTTAGTAATCGTTTGTTTAAATGCAAAGATAAAGACAATCAGACTACTCACTACTAGAAAAGCTACATCGAACATAGACGAAGCAGTCATTGCTAGTGGTGATAACAAGGCTGAGAAACCAAGGATGAAGAAAATATTGAAGATATTAGATCCAATAACATTTCCAATAGCAATATCTGCCTCACCTTTACGAGTCGCTACAAAAGAAGTAACTAGTTCTGGTAATGAGGTTCCGATGGCAACTATTGTCAAAGCAATTAAATCCTTACCTAATCCTAAGGCAGTAGCAATTTCACTAGCTCCTGATACAACAAGTTTTCCGCCAATTATAATTGCGACTAATCCTATAGCTAAATAAATTAAGCTTTTAGAAAGTGGTAGAATCGTTGATTTATCACATTGTTCTGAATCATCATTGATTGCTGAACGAGCCGTTGCATATAAGAAGATACCAAAGAAGCAAAGGATGATTAGCCCTTCAACTCTTGTGACAAAATTAGCAGTAGCTTCACCAAAGAATACATCTAAGCCACAGAGGCAAACAACGAGTGCCGCAAGTATTGATAAAGGAAAGTCACGATTAATAATTGAACGATGAACTTTCAGTGGTTTCATAATCGCACATATTCCTAGAATAAACAGTAAATTAAAGATGTTTGAACCTAAGATATTCCCCACAGCAATTTCATTCTGACCACTCAAACTTGCTGTAATACTGACAGCTGCTTCAGGAGCACTTGTTCCAAAGGCAACGATCGTTAAACCAATAATTAAACTAGGGATTCCAAATCGCTTGGCAATGGCGCTACTTCCATCAACAAACCAATCAGCTCCTTTTACTAAACAAATAAATCCAATAACTAACGAAATAACAGCTACAATCATATTTTCCCTCCAAATGATCTGTAGTAGAAGGCAATAAAAAAAGACTCCTACTGTAGTAAAAGTCTTGCTTCTTAGTGTAATACCGGATAGTTTTCACTATCGTGATGACGATATTTACCCTACTTGAAAAGTATAAGCTACTCCCTTTTTTTATATTGTACCAAAATCTATGAAAATAGCTAGTCTTTTAGCTGAAATAAACTAAATCATTTTTAATTGGCGGAATTCTTTGATAAGATATTTCTTTAAGAAGAGGAACTTCTCCTTCATATTCATCATCATAAATTGTATTCATTTTAGCCGTTAATTCAATCCAATCCCCATCAAGCATGCCTTCAGCATCACTTGATTGGCACATATATCCAATGAGCTGAGTATCGTCTGAACAACAAACCATAGCAACACGGCCAATCACATAAGTATTCAATGGATCATTTTCACGACGCATAATCATCCCCTTAAAAGTTACTGTTTTTCCTTCATATTTATTAGGGTTCTCTAAAGCATCCATGTACCATAATCCATAATCATCTGGTTGAATATCCAAACGAGCTGCACTTACATCAAAAGGTAATTCATCATCTTTGAGTTCATTAATTCTACCATCAATATCCTCATAAATAATTTGTGCTCCTTTATTAATTGCCTTAATATTGCTACGTAAGAAACTCTTACGATGTGTTTCATCACAACGATTAAATATTACTACTTCACATACTGATAAATGATCATAGAAAATAGAACGCATATTATTCATATAAGTAGCAAATGTTTGAGCATTAACCGTTGTTAAAACTTGTAATAAAAGCCAATCAATTGGAAATTCCTTCGCAATAAATTCACTAAGTTTCCATGTTCCATTAAACTCAATCATGACACGGTCACAAGCATATTTTAAATCACATTGTTTAAAGAATTCATTCGTTAATTCACTTTCATTCTCAACCACTATACAATCAGTATTCATTTCCTTTAACTCATTTGAATCATACTCTATACTACCTTCTTCACAAACAATTAATAATGTCTTCTCACCATCATTAAAATTAGGGTCAGCGAGTGTTTCTTTGATTAGGGTTGATTTCCCACTCTCTAAAAACCCAGCGAATATATAAACAGGTATTGCCATATTTAGACCTTTAATTGAAACAACTGTTTCAATTCCACTTCATTTATTTGTGAACCAATTACGCAAATTTTTCCTATTGCCTGTGTTGAACATTCTCTTATGTCTATTTCACTTGGAACCATATCAAACGCCAAGAATTTTTGATCTTTACTTACTACAATTCCTTTTGCTCTTAAAATTGTTCCTACCTTTTTATTTTGTGATAAATTAACTAAGATATCTTGTAGATCCTCATATTGATAAGAATGCATAGTTTCCACACCCCAACTTGTAAATACTTCTTCAGCATGGTGGTGTCCACAATGACAGTTTTCATGATTATGATGTGTATGATTCATCATCTCATCGAATAGCGAAGGACTATTTTCCATTTCTTTTAAAAGGATTGCTCCTGATAAATCATTCCATGGAGTAGCAATTAAGACGGCTTCATGATTCTTATCTCTTAAAATATGAATAACATTCTCTAGAAGCTCTTCACTCATTCCTTGTGTTCTACTTAAGATAATCGTCTTAGCATATTCAATTTGATTATTGTAGAATTCACCAAAATTCTTCATATACATTTTTACTTTACGTGCATCGACAACACAAACTGTATTATTTAAAGTGAATGAAGTGTCATCGTTGAGACTTTTCACTGCTTCTATTACATCTGATAGTTTACCAACACCTGAGGGTTCAATCAAGATGCGATCAGGTTGATATGTTTCATGCACCTTCTTTAAAGCCTCACTAAAGTCACCCACGAGGGAGCAACAAATGCAGCCTGAATTCATCTCTTTAATTTCGATTCCTGCTTCTTCTAAAAAGTGTCCGTCAATTCCTATTTCACCGAATTCGTTTTCGATAAGTACAATTTTTTCATTTTGATAGGCTTCCTTAATTAGTTTTTTAATTAAAGTTGTTTTACCAGCACCTAAGAAACCTGAAAATAAGTCTATTTTTGCCATAAGTACCCTTCTTTCATTCTTAATTAGTATAGCACTCTCCCTCTTTTCTAGCAAATATCAGACATATAAAAAGCCACTTTCGTGACTTATATTTTTGACTCTTGATGAGTTTTCTCATATTTCTTGATGAAAATAATAAACCAAGTAAGAAGAACTACACCTTTTAGTATTGATGAAATACTAATACTCCACCAGATTCCATTTAATTTAAGAGCTGTTGCTGATAAGACTATGACCATAGGAATTCTCGCTGAGGTTAAGATAATACCAACAATTGATGGAGGCATTGTTTTACCAAAGCCTTGGAATGCTCCTGCGGTTGTAATCTCGATACACATCAAGAGTTGCGACACTCCTAAAATCCGTAGATAATCGACACCCATTCCAAGTAATTCTGCTTCAGGTATAAATATCTTAAAGATAAATTCGGGGAATACAATGAGTAGCATCGTTGAGAAACAACCCCAAACGATAACAACTCCCATCGCTGTCGTTACACCTTTTTTCGCTCGTTTAATGTTATTAGCACCGAAGTTTTGCGCTACAAATGAATTCACTGCGGCAGCGAATCCTTCGGCAGTCATCCATGAAATAGACTCAATCTGACTTCCTACTTTTTGTACAGCAATCGCACTATCTCCCCAACCAGCTATGAAGCGAGCAATAATCATTGATATCCCAGTGAAAATCATACTTTGAATGGCTGCTGGTAAACCTATTAACGTGATTGAGCGAATATGTTTCATTGAAGGTTTGGAGAATAATTTCACATTTGAGAAAATCACAGTGTCTTCCTTAACTGAATAAATAAAGACAGTCATTACCACGGCTTGCGCTATAACTGTCGCAATCGCTGCTCCTAATACACCCATAGCCGGAATAAAACCAAATCCGAAAATTAAGATCGGATCTAAGATAATGTTTATAATCAAACCAATTGCTGTCGCAGTAAAGGAGGTTTTACTATTACCCATAGCAGTAAGAATTCCTGTGAAGATTTGATTCATGAAAGAGAACACAACTAAGCCACAAGTAACCATCAAATAGATTTTCGCATCAGCAATAACTTGTAGACTGTTCAGATTAAAAAAGCCAATTAACTGTGTAGCAAATATAACTGAAATGAGTCCATAGATTACACCAAATCCTATTCCTAAATGTAAAGCACTCTTGGTATATTCAGTAGCTTCATTTTTATCATTAGCCCCAAGTGTGTGAGCAATCTTAATTTGTGAACCTAGTTTTGCCATTGTAACTAAACCATTCGCTAGCCACATATACATTCCTGCTGATCCAACAGCGGCGACAGCATCACTGCTTAATCGTCCAATCCAAATCATATCAGTCATATTATAAGCCATTTGAACAAGGGAAGTTAACATAATAGGTATGGCTAAACCTGTTAATGATGTGAAAATATTTCCCTCTAATAAATTAATTGTTTTTCGCATATACGCATCTCCTAATCATAAGCTAATCTATTATAACGGATAAAAATTGATAATGATAGCTTTAAGTGTACATTCTTTTCCTGCCTTATAAATATGCTTTTGTGCTGCTGAAAATTCAATAGCATCCCCTTCAGCTAATTCATAAATTGTTTGATTTACTTCTAATCTTAAACTACCTTCTAAGACTAAAATATATTCTAATGAACGCTCATTGTGACCAATTGAACAATATTGAGTTCCAGCATCCATTTCAATCATGAACTGCTCGAAATTACGTTGAGGTGTGCTTGGATAGTAGCAAGCTATTCGGTAATTGCCTTCAGGACTAGTTTGAACAACAAGATTTTTTTTATGAGTGATACTAGCTAGATTATCTTCTCTTTCTAGTAATGCCGTATAGGGAACCTTTAAACCATGAGCAATCTTCCATAGTGTATTAATCGTTGGATTAGTACTTCCCTTTTCTATCTGCGACAGCATCACTTTACTTACCTCGCTAGCCTCTGCTAATTGACCAAGACTAAGATTACGTTCAACACGTAAGCGTTTTAGGTTTTCAGCTAATGTACTATTAATATTCATAAGTTTATTCCTTTCTTATCTTGACAAGAATTATGAACAAAGGTAGAATATGCTTTATAAAATATATCTAACGTTTGTACGTTATATATTATATGTTATTTATGAAGGGAGTTCAATGTAAAATGAGAAAAGAAGAAATAAAATATGCCTTTAAAATTGCCTTTCCCTATACAATCCCCGTTTTGACTGGCTTTTTGATTCTTGGTATGGCTTATGGTGTCTTAATGCAAAATAAGGGATATGGTACCTTATATGCCCTATTAATGAGTGCTGTTGCTTATTGTGGTAGTATGCAATTTGTAGCGATAACCCTCTTAACCATTCCCTTTGATCCCATTCAAGCCTTTCTTTTAAGCTTAATGGTCAATGCTCGCCATTTGTTTTATGGACTTGCCATGCTTGATAAATATAAAGGACTTGGTAAAACACGCACTTTTCTAATCTATGTATTATGTGATGAAACCTTCTCAATTGCTTCAAGTGTAAATCCACCAACTCATGTGAATCGAAAATACTTCTATACAGCAATCTCTGGTTTAATTTACTCATATTGGATTCTTGGTACTTTTATTGGATGTGTAGCTGGAGCATGGATTACCTTTAACACTCAAGGTCTAGATTTTGTCTTAACTGCTTTATTTGTTGTATTATTTATTGAACAAATGGAAAAGAAAGAAAATCATCGCTCTGGTATTATTGGCTTACTTTGCACAACGATTGCTTTCTTAATTTTCAAGCAAGACTTAGTAATTCCAGCTATGATTTTAATCTTAATTGTTTTAACTTTAGGAGGTAGAAAAAAATGTACTTAACACCAACTCAAACAATAATAACAATTCTTGCTATTGCCATAGGTACAATGATTACTCGGTTCACACCTTTTATCTTATTCCCTGAAAATAAAACACTCCCGCCTTATATTCATTATTTAGGAAAAGTATTACCACCAGCAATGGTCGGTTTACTCGTCGTCTATTGCTTAAAAAATATTACATTAATGAATTATCCTTATGGTTTACCTGAAGCAATATCCATTGCCTTACTTATTGCTATTCATAAGTATAAACACAATGTATTATTAAGTATTGGTATAAGTACAGTATGTTACATGTTTCTTGTGCAAGTAATTTTTATTTAGAAAAAGCTAAGGTTTTTTATTCCATAGCCTTTAAATGATAGTTATATACTATTTCACTGATATCAGCAATGATATCGATTCCATTCATGGGTGTATCACACATAATAGTAATTGCATAAGGTTCCTTTGTATAGATTATTCCTGTACTATTTTGTGCAGTGTCATATTCACCAAATTTTTGAATAGCTTCAACATCTATGTATCTTCTTAGATAATCATCAGGAAAAACAAGTTTTAATAATTCAAGAATATCTTGATATTTTTCTTCACTCTGATGTAAATACTTTAAAACATCATTTAGATAACGAACAGTGAATTCATTATTATGTAAGTATTCTTCAGTATACTCAATCTCACTGTATTTTTTTATCACTTCCTTAAATACTTCAAATCCTCCTAAATTATTGAATAGAATTAAGGATGAGGTATTATCAGAATAAACAAGGCTATTGTATATTAAATCTTCTGTTTTAATGTAGCTTCCTATCGGATAAATATCATGGAGTGGGTCTTGTTCATCATAGCTATTATAATCATACATTAAATAATCTTCTAACAATCTTCTCCCAGATTCAATTTCATCATAATAAAACATTGCTAAAGGTAGCTTGTATGTGCTGGCTGCAAACATCATGTTATCAGGATTAATTAATAAATTATCTCCTGTAATTAAATTCTCATAGGCTAGTGCGAAGTTTCCCTCGTGCAAGTCTTTTTCTTGTATATACCTATATAATTCTTGGACTACCTGTTCTTTACTTAAGCTTGATAATTCCATCTCTTTCGTTTCCCTTTGATCTCTCTTCGCTTGTTGAGAAGACTGGAATTGTTTTTGATCGATTACATGAAATAGAATTGCATATTCTTTGTCTTGGCATGGTATATCAACAACATAATCACCTGCCTGAGTAAAATCTAATAGTGAGGAATCAATCTTCTTATTAGTTCTATCATCAACAAAATAGGTTGAATATTTATCAGAAACCTCTTCGCCTAAATAAAGCGATATTTCATCTGCACGCAATTGACACGAATAATTTTTGGCAGGGAAAAAATAGATAAATACTGAACTCATTATAATTGCGATTAATAAGAGTATAATGCAAACTAGCTGTAATATTGTATTCCTTTTCATTTTTTCGCCACCTTAGTACTTTACTCAAGTATACCAAGATTTATAAAAAAAATCCTTCTAAAAGTTATTTTCTAGAAAGATTCATTTGTTTAACCAGAAATAAAATAATATCTTCCACTCCATGAGGCAACAGGTAGCATAATCAATGTATTCGTTGATCCACAAACTTGTGGGAATGTGATTAATTGATTAACTAAGGTTGATACACGACTTCGTTGTTGAGTTGGGAAGCGATTAGTTAATGTTTGAATTCCAGTTGGCGTTAAACTAAACACTTGAGCTGTTCCAAAAGCGATTACACTTGAGTAATTTCCTTGCTCAGCACCCATCGAAGAGTTTTGCTGAATGACCACACACGCACGTTGATTGACGGCTAAAGCGCTCATCTTTTGACCTGTGCGATTGGAGAGCATGAAGATATAATTAATACCGTTTACCATAGCGTAAATATAAAACATCGGAACAGTATAAGGTTGATTAATACTAGTTAATGAAAGCATAAGATTGTTATTGTTACTTGCTACTGCCTGTATTTCCGTTTCATTTAATGTTCGATATTGATAACAGCGATTGACATCACGTGGACCAGTAAGGGTATCGACCATATCAAGAGCAACTAGGCTCGAGCGAGTATTTGCCATGGGAGCATGAAGGGCATAATCAGTAGGCGCTGATGCATTACCATAATTACTAACACCCTTAACAGCAACAAAAGGGACTCGATACATATAAGAAACTTCACCAATCGTGCCACTTTCACTATCAACATAATCAATTCCACTTTCGCTTCTTAACAGGTTAGCCGTTAGGGCATTGGCTAAGAAACGATCAGCACCAGCAAAATTACCAACAGTCGAACTAGCACCAAGCTTATTTGATGATGTTTTGGCTACCGCAACTAAATCACTTCCGGCTGGAAAGGTACTTTGATTAATAACTGGAATGACATTTTTACCATAACCAATCGGTTGATAATCGACATCGTATTGAACACTACTGTTAGAAATAGCCATGTCATTAATCAAAGAGCTGCCATTTATACTTGCGCAATTTCCTACTTGGATTATTGAGGTTATTGGAAATTCGCTGGTTATCTCGCCCATTAGTAAGCCAACCTGTACTTTAGTATGACCAAAATTCGCAAACAAGACATTCTTGCCATTTATATTAGCGACGTATAGATCATAATCATGTTTTTTTATTTGTCTAACTATTTCATAGTTAGCTAGTAAATTAGGTATATTGATATCCTTATCTAAGAGTACCGCAATCATAAAAAACCCCCATTTCATAACTTATTTTATGAAATAGGAGTTGTTTTGTTTAGGCGTTTGTTATGTAGTTTCAAATATAAACCCGTTAATGATTGAGGATTATTCATCAGTTGTGTCGGTGTTCCCTCACAAACAAGATTTCCACCATGTATTCCTCCACCCTCTCCTAGTTCAATAATCCAATCACTTGCTTCATTCACTTGAAGGTTATGTTCAACAACAATGACACTATTCCCCGCATCAACCATCTTTTGTAGAAGGATAAGGAAATTTTTAATATCATAAGGGTGTAAGCCCATTGTCGGTTCATCAATTAGATAAAGGACACGTTCCTTTTTAGTAGCCATTAAATCTTTGGCTAATTTAAGACGTTGACCTTCACCAAGTGATAGCGTTGTTAATGATTGTCCTAATTCAAGATAACCGAGTCCAACTTCCTTCAATAAAGAAAGATATTTCACTACTCGTTTGTTACTTTTAAAAGTCTCAAAAGCTTCATCGATTGATTGATTAAGAACTTCCTTGATACTTAAATTATGAACTTTGATCGCTAGTATTTCATCATGAAACTGTTTTCCACCACACACAGGGCAATCTACTTCGATGTCTTGGAAGAAGAGCATACTACTGCTTACATGACCGAGTCCCTCACAATGCTCACAGCGCCCACCTTTTGAATTAAATGAGAAATCTTTTTGAGTAAAACCTTTTTTAATAGTTTCTTCATGTTCACCAAATACTTTTCTTATTTCACTATATACCCCTGAATAAGTAGCGACATTCGAGCGTTTCATCCGTGTTAGTGTAGATTGTTCAACTTTTATGACTTGATCAAATTCCTCTAAACCCTCAACCACATTCTCTTTTGATTTCCCTCCTTGCGCAAGTACATCAAAAATAAGGGTTGATTTACCAGAACCAGAAACTCCACAAATACTCACAAAGCAGTTCATTGGTATCTTCACATTAACATGTTTTAAATTGAATTGAGTAGCATTCTTTATCGTAATATATTGATTACTAATACGTTGATGATTGATTATCGGATACCCTTTCATAAGATAATTCCCTGTTAATGATTCAGGATTATTCATTATATCCTCAATAGAACCCGCAGCAATAATTTCCCCACCTAGTTTTCCACTACCTTTTCCTAGATCAACAATAAAGTCAGCTTCTCTCATGATGTCTTCATCATGTTCAATAATCAATAACGTGTTACCTTTATTCTTTAAATCTTTAAGTATCTTCAATATACCTGATGTGTCTTTGCTATGTAATCCTAATGTTGGTTCATCCATGATATAGATAATACCAGTTAAGTTTGAATCAAGAGTTGCCGCCAATCTTAATCGTTGAGCCTCACCACCTGAGAGCGTCATTGTTTGCCTATCAAGAGATAAATAACCTAAACCGACATGAACTAAGCGATCTATTTTAGTCTTTAAATCTAATAGATAGATATGAACTTCTTGATAAGAGGCTTGTGGTAATGTAGCCTTAAGTTCATTTAACCAAGCTCCCAACTCTTCAAGTGATAATCCAACAAGTTCAGGGATTCTCTTACCCATTACTTTCACATTTCGACTTTGTTTATTTAATTTCTCACCATGACACTCATTACATTGCCTCTCTACGAAATATTTAGAAAGTTGCTCACTCACACTCCCCTTTTCAGAAATACGACGCCACAGTAAAGGATAGACACCTTCAAAGCGTCCTTGATTAACACTCTTTGGACATACCTGATTAGAAATAGATGTAATGGCTTTTTCCATTCCTTCGATAAGAATTAAACGGTGCAGAGCAGAATATTCTTTCAAAGGTTTATCTTTTACTGAATCAAGACCAGCGTACTCATAAGCTTTATATAATATTTTGATTTGATAATCACGATAAGCTTGTTCCCAAAAATCAACAGCTCCTTCTTCTAAAGATAACTCCTCATTAAATAACATTGAGTCATCAATCGTTAATGTTTTTCCTAATCCTTTACAAGTAGGACAAGCCCCTTCACGAGTATTCGCTGAAAAAAAAGATCGTGTAATTTTTGGAATTCTCTTTCCACAGTGATTACAGTATAAATAAACAGTAAATTCACCATCATGCTTCTCTAATTCTTCTTTACATTTGTAAGGATAAATTGTTTGGCTACATAATGGACAATCATATAACCCCATTTTTTCATATATCATTCTAAGATCAGTATAAATATCACTCACCGTCCCAAGGGTTGAACGAGGATTGCGATTGCTATCTTGAGGCGCTATTAAAATAGCGGGAGATGCGTGAAGAATAGATTCAACCTTTGGTTTTTTAATTCCTTGCATACCTAGAGCTTCTAAATATTGCCTTTGGCATTCATTAAATAAGACATCAACAGCAAGTGTAGACTTTCCTGAACCTGATATACCCGTAAAGACTACTAATTTTCCTCTCGGTATATCGATAGAAACATTTTTCAAGTTTTTTTCATAAGCATTAATTATTCTAACATCATCCATTCCATACACCTCTTTTCTATTATTTTAACACAGAAAAAGCAACGTGATGTTGCTTAATTTGATTATATAGCGATTTGTCCATCTCTTGTTATTGTATATACTTGACAGGGTACATTCTTTTGACTTAATTGAATAGCTTGTTGGACCGCATATTCAATCCCTCCACAACATGGAACTTCCATTCTAGCTACAACAATTTTATTAATGTTATTAGCCTTAATAATTTCACTTAACTTAATACTATAATCAAGTGCGTCTAATTTTGGGCATCCAATAATTGTTACTTTATCCTTCATAAATTGTTCTTGAAAACCATTGTAAGAATAAGCACAACAATCAGCCGCAATGAGTAAAGTTGCACCTTCATAAAAATCTGCTTTTATCGGTAATAACTTAATTTGAATTGGCCACTGTAATAGCTCATTACCAGAAGTGTTCATTTTTTTAGTATCACTACCTGGGCATGAACATGGAATAGGACCTTTTCTAGCTAATACCGCAGCTTCATCATAGGCAAGTGCATCACGCATCTCAAATGAAATAGCACCTTGTGGGCAACCTGGTAAGCAATCACCAAGTCCATCACAATAATCATCACGAATTAATCGAGCCACATTATCTACTATCTCAATAGCACCTTCATGGCATGCTGTAACACAAATACCACATCCATCACATTTATCTTCATCTATTTTTATAATTTGTCTCATTAGTATTCTCCTTTAACTATCCCTATTATAACTAATTGATAGGTTCAATTATGTTGTATATACAACATTACTTATTTATTCCAAGTTTGTTTGTACTGGAAAAGGTATAAGTGTATAATATTGTTATTAAGCACTGAAAGGAGATATATGATTTATACATCAAGGATGCAATAGAATCATATTAAAATATAATGGAAACTCTCTCTACGACAAAAACAAGATATAAGCTTTTTGCTAATGGAATAAGTGGCAGTACTTTAAAAATAATTGCGATTGTGAGTATGACCTTTGATCATGCCGGTGTTATCTTACTTGAAAAACTTATGCAAGTACGTGGCTTTGCTGACATAACAACAGCGACACAGTTTGATACTTTTATAGAAATGAATCAACTTTTATTTTCTACATATACACTACTTAGAATTATTGGGCGATTAGCCTTTCCTATTTTCTGTTTTTTAATTGTTCAAGGATTCATTCATACCCATAATACAAAGAAATATCAATTAAGAATCTTATTATTTGCTCTTCTATCAGAGATTCCTTTTGATTTATCTTTCTTTCAATCATTATTTTATTGGGAATATCAAAATATATTCTTCACCTTATTCTTCGGTATCTTATCTATGCACTGTATTAAAATAGCCATTGATAAAAAGGAATGGCATATCCTCATTAGAGTGCTACTGGGATCCTTAAGTGTGGGTGCTTGCTTATTCGCTGCCTCAATATTCAAATGTGATTATGGTGTATATGGAGTATTAACTATCATTCTAATGTATCTATTCAGAGAATGGAAACTTTTATCTGTGGGATTAGGTTGCTTTGCACTAGGTTCTATTCCTCCATTCTTATCCTTAATCCCAATCTATTACTATAATGGAGAAAAGGGTATTAATATGAAATGGTTATTTTATTGGTTTTACCCTGTACATATTCTACTGTTTTATCTTTTATCTTATTTCATAAACTAATGAATCAATAAAAAATATGTCGAACCAGTTTTATAGTTCAACATATCGTTAGTATACATAATTTTATTTTATCCCACTATTACTTTCATTTTATTCACAAAAAAGGAAATTGCACTCCCCATACATAAAATAGCTAGAATGGTTCCAAAAGCAATAGGTCCACCTAATAACATGCCAATGATTGCGAATAAGATATCACAAGTGGTACGAATTATTCCGATATTGATGCCACTCTTTTTATTCAAACAAAACACTAATGCTTCATAAGCTCCCTTCCCATAATCCGCTAGCGCATAGAGTGCAATACCAAAGGCAAGTATAATTAAGCCAACTAAACAGAGAATAGAGCGCGCAACGTAATTATCGAAGGATATGATGAACATGGCTAAAACCTCAGTAGTCAAAGCAATCACGATCGGATTGAGAAGACTTCCAATGTGAATCTGCTTTTTATCTAAGAGGAAAACAACGCATAGAATTACAGCTGATACGAGTAAATTGGCGAACCCTACACTGATAGAAAGATTTTGCGCAATTCCAATCCAAAATATAGTCAGTGGGTCGCTTCCTACATTTGCCCAAATGGTCAAACTTATTCCTATTCCCATAATCATAGAACCAATCACAACTCGTATACCTTTATTTACTTGTTTATTTTTCATTGTATTATCCATAAGAAAAGACACTAAATCAATAGTATCTTCCTCTCCTTTATTTTAATGTTGGCCAATAGGCTTTGTTTGCTTCTATATAATCATCTAAGATTGCTTTAGCTACATGAGTAGATGGAACAATAGGATTTAAAGTAAGTGCCTCTAATGCCTTTTGATAGTTTCCTTCTAGACATGCTTCTACGGTAAGGGTTTCATATGCTTTCATAACTTCCATCAAACCTTTTTGGAAGGTTGGTATCGTTCCAACAGCATATGGACGGTATCCCGATGCATTGATTGTCGCAATACATTCAACAATGGCTCCTTGTGTGAAGTTTGGAATTACTCCATCGTTTGCAACATTGATAATAAATTCTTCATTAGTATTATTAACAATAGCATTAACGATATTCACAATAAAATCACCATGAATTGTATCCGTTAAATCATTTCCTTTTGCAGTTCCCTTTTTTACACCAGCTCTGCATAAGTCGAAAGTTTCCTTTTCACGATGGTCAATACAATATTCTCCACGTGTATAGTTAATATCTTCATCCTCAAACATTTCATCAGGATAATAATAGTATTGTAAATAACTTACTGGAAGAGTTCCAGGGAAATGTTCAACAAATTGTTTTTGACGTTTTGCAGTTCTAGCCCAACTCTCATCAGTAGCAGTTCCAGTAAACATACCATTTTCTTTCACAAATGCACTTAATTCAGGTAATTTATCGACTCCATTCTTATCATACATATGTGTGAACCATCCAAGATGATTTAAACCAAAATAACGATAAGAGAAATCTTTCGTTGTTCCTTTCATAATTTTTGCCATATCACCTTGTTGCCAAGGTGGCACATCACAAATACAAATGTTTTTCACTTCTGGAACGGCACGTTGGATTGCTTCCGCAACGATAGCCGTTGGATTGGAATAATTGATAATCCATGCCTCTGGTGCATATTTCACTACATCTTTTGCGATTTCAATCATCGCTGGGATTTCTCTCATAGCGAAAGCAAATCCACCAGGCCCACATGTTTCTTGACCAATCACTCCATGTTTCATAGCAATCTTTTCATCTTGAACTCGTTGAGGTAACATTCCTGTACGAATTTGCGCAAGTAAAAAGTCCATGTCTTGGAATCCTTCTTTGCGGCTTGTTGTCATCAATACTTCAATTTCAGGAGCTACTTCTTTTACCATAATCTCCATAAAATCTCCAGTGATGTGAAGTCGTTCTTCATTGTCATCAATGAAAACGATTTTTTTAAGAGGAATATTTCCTCTTTGTTCTAACAGCGAATTCACTATACCTGGGGTATAGGCACTACCAGAACCAATAATTGCTACGGTGTACTTCTTCATAATATATCCTCGCTTTCTTATGTAATATTATGATACTTCCCGATGTAATCGCTATTTCATTTAGGAAACGTATATTGGTAAGGAAGTACAGCCAATACTTACAAGTAAATTATAACAAAATGCCCTATATATACAAATAATCTATTTCCTATATAGTTAGGAAATAGATTACATTTTAGTAGATTTCTCTTATTTAGTTTTGAATAATACTCGATAAAGCGAGCTCAATCATTGTGTGGAAGCTGCTTTCGCGTTCTTCACTACTTATTCTTTCTTTTTTAATCGTATGATCTGATACGGTCAATAAAGTTGCAGCTTTTTTCCCTGCTACTTTTGCATTATGGAACAAAGCAAAGCTTTCCATATCCACACATTGGCATTGTTTCACATCCACTAAATCATGTAAATCTTCTTTCACTTTATGATAAAAACAATCACTGGTGTGTAATCGACCCATTTTTAAATCGATTCCTTTTTCCTTAGCACATTCTCTAATTCGATGATTCAATAAAACATCACTTTCAACGATATGAAGATTTTCTCCACTATAGGTATGTGCATAGGTAGATTCACTATAGACACTTTCCGCTAGGAATACATCCAATAAGTCTAGTTCTGTACTATAAGCACCACAAGAACCGATGCGAAGAATGCAATCAACATCATATTTGTTGTAGAGTTCATGAGAATAGATTCCCATCGAGCCACACCCCATGCCACTCCCCAACACTGATATTTTGGTTCCTTTATAGATTCCTGTATATCCAAACATATTACGAACATCATTGAACTGTACAACATCATCTAAATAAGTGTTGGCTATAAATTTAGCACGCAACGGGTCCCCAGGCATTAAGACAACCTTGGCGATATCACCAAGGTTAGCTTTATTATGCGCAGTGGCCATTAAAACTGCCACCCATTAAATGTAAATGTTGTATCAGCTACATTTTTTGGATCGTATTCTTTAAGAATTTCTGCATATCTTTCTTTGTAATTGTTATTAATTTCTGCTTGAGGAATTACGACACTGGCTTCATTTAAGAAGTGGAATGAATCTCTTCCCATGGCTTGTCCTCTTTGTGTGTGTTTATCTAAAGCAACATCAGGAATTTCAGGGAATTTTCCCATTGCGAAACTCTTAATACAAATATTCTTTAATAGGTCTGATGAACGATCTTTTTCACTATCACACATGTAGCGAATGGCATGAATGAAGTACATTGTTCGGTCATTATCAGCATAATCAAAATTCAAACGCATTTGTGCTAGATTATTTACCATAATCGCAGCCATCGGATTTCCCATACCAATATCTTCTACAGAGATAGTCAATAATCTTCTCCAAAGTTTTTCTTCCAATTGAGGCGATGAAATATATAATTCATAAGCAAACATACACGCTTGTTCCTCTAAGCCTCTACGAATTGATTTTTGTAGTGCACTAATTACTTCATCACACGCATAACCATTACGCGTCGTGATTTTTGACCATGGGTCATACATTGTTTTTCCCATCTTGTTACTTCCTTTCTTGGTATATTTCCATAAATTCTTTAACCATTATTTTAATTGTCTCACAACTCATAAATTGGTCCTCAGCATGCATAACTAACATAGAAACTTGTGGTTCATTCTCTAAAGCTTCTTTTTGTAGAAGAGCTAGATGTTTCTCATGCGCTTCTTTAAGAAAGTTATCTCCTTCTTCAAGTTTCGCATTTGCTTCAGCCACTTGCTGTTTCTTTGCCAAATGCATTGCTTCGATATAAGTTGATTTCGCCGCACCGGAATATGTAATGATTTCCATGGCAACCACACTTAATTTTTCTAAATCTGGCATTTTAATCCCTATCCTTCCATGAGTTTCTTCGCTTGTTCATAGGCACCTTTTCCATCGGAAATAGCATAAACGCGCATATCGACTGCCGCTGTAGGAATCTTTAACTTCCCTTTTATTTCATCTGTTGCGTACATTATCTGAGGGGCAACAAGACATACATCCCATTTCCCAATTTCATCACTTACACTTGCACTGCTTACAGCCAAGACTTCGCTTTCGTTTTGGATGCTTTGTGCATATTCTCTTATTTTTTTAACCAAGATGGAACTTGACATTCCAGCATTACATACTACTAAGATTTTCATCGTTTTTCTCCTTTAATCTTTCATTATTTGAATGATTCCTTCTAAATAGTCCATGATTTCTTCTGGTGTTTTCATCTCTAATAGCATTTCAACTAAACTTGACTTTTTAGCAATCATATTGATTAAGTTATAAATATATTTTAAGTCCGCATCAATTTTAGGTTCAAATGCTGACACAAACATAATCTTTACGGGATTTCCATCCTGAATGACATTCCCCTTCACAATCACCATCACAATGGCTTCATCATTTGCCATATTCATCAAAGGATGGGGCATAAAACAACCATTATCAATGTGTGTAGGATACACTTTTTCTCGAACAATCGTTTCTTTTGAAAAAGCCTCACTATCTTCAATCTTATGCTGTTCCTTAAGTAAAGAACTACAACGTTCTATACATTCTTCATAACTTGTATTTTCCTTTATCACTAGAATTCTCTTAGGTGAAAATACTTTATGTAGAATAGACACACTTTGCGATAACATCGCTTGTCTTGAGATGAAGTTTTCAATCTGTACACGATCAACTTCATAAGGAAGTTGTTGAATTTCAATCACTGGAATATCTACTTTTTTATCGAGAGATGTATTTGATATAATCAAATCTACTTTCTTTTCTTTTAGTTTTTCTTCTAATAAATGCGAAGGTACATAACCTAATACTTGCACTCGTTCTTTGAATTCTTGTTGAATCCAATTTTCAATGAAACTTGCAAAGCTTTGAGTTGTTCCAAATACGATAAGAACTTGAATACTCGTATTTTGCACTTTTAAGAATGGTTGAATGTAGAGAGTTAAAAATGATATTTCATCCTCTTTCATATACAATCGATATTTCTTATAGACAATTGGAACAATTAACATTGCGATTTCATAGGCAAAGGCATAAGTGGTTTTCACTTCTTGTAGGAGTGGATTAATAAGTTGATAATCCATTGATAATCTTTTAATAGCAAACTCTAAATGATTCTTAAAGTTATCAAATAAAGAAGGCATTGATTTAAAGTCTAAATCATATTTATTTTTCATTTGTTCAACAAATTCATGAATGATCTCTTCATTATTATTTGATACAAGAGAAGATGAGTTTGAAAATAAACCTAATGTCTCCATATAATTTTGTAATAATGACATATCCTCTTCTTCAAGATGATATTGTAAATCCTCAAGCAATGTATGTAACATTGTATGGAGTTGTTCGTTATTGTGTTGCAGAGAAACATGTACTTTAATTTTATGTTTTTGCTCACAACGCGTTATTGTAAAGAGTACCATCCAACTTATCGTAAATAAGATTTCATCTGGTATATTCACTTTGTGCGTTTTACAATAACCACTCATATAATCGACAATGTCATAAATTTCTTCAACATCTAGAAAGTCTTTCACTAGCTGATATAGTTGAATATCCATGAGTTTATTAGAAAGATAAATTTCTTCTTTTACGATGCGATAAAATAACGTTCGTAATTCTATTTCATCATCACATAAGTTTATTTCACTATTTTCAAAATACAAGCCTTCAAAATGATACTTTTGATGTAATGTTTTTTGAAATGAAGTAATGTCTTTATAGATGGTTTGCTCTGAAACAAATAACTTTTGCGCAATATCATAGATATTTTGTTTGTCGTTCAAAAATAATTGTCCTAACATATAATACTTTCTCTCTGTTGGGCTGGCTGCAATTTGTTTATGGTTAATTGCGTCCATCAGTGATAAACACTCTTTTACTTTATCAACATTGTCCTTTACGATAAAATAACCCACTCTTTTACTTGCATTAATCATACAATGATTATTCATTAGGCAAACATTTATACTGGCAATATCGTTGCGAACTGTCCGTGAACTAACATTCACTTCTTTCGATATCATAGAAGCATTGATCCCTTGAGAATTTTTTAGAATCATTTCGGCAATTTTTTTTTGGCGTTCACTTAACATAAGCGTATCCCTCCATAGACTATAAGAATATTATAACCTATTGTATCCGATAATTTATCTATATTTTTATATTCAGTAATTTATTCTTTGACTTGGTTTTGTTCTTCAATTTCTCTTTCTTTACGAAGTTCATCTGCTTCCATAGCTTTAAAGAATGGATAATAGAAGGCTCCCATTAAACAAACTGAGAAGATAGCAAGCGCTGCTGCTTTCCAATCAAGTGTTAATAAGAAGGCTTGGAATCCTGGAGGCAAGAAGCCTGGTGCTTCCCATAAAGGTAAACCAACTAAACCATATTGCATACAAAGATAAGTTATAATTGCAATAATAACAGGTCCAAATACAAATGGAATAAACATAAATGGATTCATAATCATTGGAACCCCGAAGATAATTGGTTCATTGATTCCGAAGATAGATGGAATAATTCCAATTTTACCAATTGAGCTTAATGATTTTGCTTTTGAACGCATCATCATAATAACCAGTAACAAGGTTAATCCCGATCCACTTACCTGTAAGAAACCATAATAGAATCCAAAAGTAAAGATATGAGAAGGATCTCCTCCAGCTGCTACTGCCGCTGCATTTTCTGTCGCATAGCTGATTGCAAAAGGTGCCCAAACACTTGATGTAATCGCTGCACCATGTAAACCAAATACCCATAATAATTGTGTTAATAAAACGATAATTGCAACTGCCCAAACACTATCCATTGAAGATATTGCTGGAGCTAAGAGGCTTATGATAATCTTAGGGAATGTTGTTCCGCCAAGTTCTGCACAGCATAATGCTAACGCACTGGCAACAATTACGTTGACAGCTAATGGCAATAAGATTGAGAAACTTTCCGCAACCATTGGTGGAACACTGTCTGGCATACGAATAACCAAACGATATTTTTCCATAAGACGTGTCACTTCAACAACGAAGATCCCTGAGATAATACTTACGAATAAACCTTCTGCCCCTAGAGAAGATACATCCCATCCAGTTTCTGTTAATGTTACACACAAAATTAAATGAACTAAAACAGCAGACACCCCAATTAACGTAGATTTCATGTTATAGCGTTTTGCTAATGAATCTGCGATAAAGAATGCTGAGAAAATTGACATAATATTTGTTGTGAAATACGTTGGGAAGTTGAAGATATCGATATGAGCATTTACCCATTCACCTAATCCTCCACCAATCATATTTCCAATACCAATAGGAATCATACAGAAGCTTCCAATGATAATAATTGGTATAATTGCAATAACCCCATCTTTTACCGATTGCAGATGTTTCTGCTTTTCAAGTTTCATGGCAATCGGGAATAGCCATTTCTGTAATTTGTCTTGTAGTGTTTTCAAAGTTATTTCTCCTTTCAACTCTGGTATTACTAATCATTACACCTCAAGTTTACCTAATACTATAGAATGAATACAAATAATGATTTTCCTCTTACTTAGGAAACAACTTTAAAAACGCTATAAATTTTTACTATTTTCATATATAGTCCCTATAAATAAGGCTATTTGTACTATTGGCAATCTTTTCAAAAGCATTCATTTATAAACACCATTATTTTTAATACTAGCATTCTAACAATAATATGTTAGAATAGCCTAGGAACCGTTACCCTTATAAAATAGGCGTTATCGTTAAGATAATAGAAAGTGAGGCAATTTATGAAATATGACTTATTAATCGTTGGAGCAGGACCTGGAGGCATCTTTTCTGCTTATGAAGCATTAAAGCTATCACCAGAATTGAAAATTGGTTTGTTCGAAGCAGGAAACCCTTTAGAAAAAAGAAAATGTCCCATTGATGGTGTAAAGATTAAATCATGTATCAACTGCCCTAGTTGTGCTATTATGAATGGTTTTGGTGGAGCCGGAGCATTCTCTGATGGTAAATATAATATTACGAATCAATTCGGTGGAACCCTTTATGAATTTATTGGTAAAAAAGAAGCGATTGAACTGATGGAATATGTTGACGAAATCAACATGAGTAATGGTGGAGAGAATACAAAATTGTATTCGACAGCAAATACACATTTAAAAAAAGTATGTATGGAAAATGATCTTCATTTACTTGATGCAAGTGTTCGTCATTTAGGTACAGACATTAACTATATTGTACTACAAAACCTCTATGAACAAATTAAAAATAAAGTAGATATTCATTTTAATACCCACATTGATAGCGTTAATAAAACAGAAGATGGCTATGAACTAAAATCAAAAGATAAAACATTCACTGGTTGTAAGTGTATTATTTCCACAGGACGTAGTGGAAGTAAATGGATGGGCAACATTTGTAATTCTCTTGGTATTTCTACTAAAAGTAACCGAGTTGATATTGGGGTTCGCGTTGAACTTCCATATGAGATTTTCTCTGGTTTAACTGATGAATTATATGAAAGTAAAATTGTTTACCGTACACAAAAATTCCAAGATAAAGTTCGTACTTTCTGTATGAATCCAAAAGGTGTTGTTGTTAGTGAAAACACAAATGGTATCGTTACAGTGAATGGTCATAGTTATGATGACCCAGCGCTCTATAGCGATAATACCAACTTTGCATTATTAGTTAGTAACCACTTTACTGAACCATTTAAAGACAGTAATGAATACGGAGAAATTATCGCCCGTTTATCCAATATGCTTGGAGGCGGTGTGATTGTTCAGCGTTTCGGGGATTTAATAAGAGGACAACGGAGTACAGACTCTCGCATCAGCGAAAGTTTCGTAGCCCCTACTTTATCCGCAACACCTGGTGATTTGAGTTTGGTAATCCCAAAACGCCAATTAGATGATATAGTCGAGATGATTTATGCTCTTGATAAAATTGCTCCTGGTACTGCTAACGATGATACTTTGTTATACGGAGTTGAAGTTAAATTCTATAATTTAGAAGTTGAGATTGATAATAACCTTGAAACTAAGCATAAAGGATTGTTTGTTATTGGGGACTGTAGTGGTGTTACACATTCACTATCTCATGCTAGTGCAAGTGGTGTCTATGTTGCTAGACATTTATATCAAAAATAATATAAATTAATTTACTATTTGAAAAGGGATTCATAGCAAAAATGAATCCTTTTTTTATACTGTTTGTGAGCTAAAAAAGTATTTCAAATCATCCAATACTGGAATTTAAAATACTTTTACTTTTTTTATATTTTTTTTGTCATTAACTTTTTATCCAAATAACGCACAAGTGCACCACCAAAGAAAATTTGCCATGCTAATGCCATTGGGAAATTAAAGGCAGCTGTTTCTAACCAAATTGCTATAATTTCTACTCCAGCATCTTTAAATAACAAAGTTGCAATCATACTCATAATTGGACACATTAAGCAGACAATCATTGAGCAGATAACCATTCTTATCATGAGTGGACTATCAACTTTTGGATCCACCAAACGAAAAGTAATTTTTAAAGCTAACTTTTCAATGATAAAGTATTCTAATATAATCGCAATTGGCCACATGATCATCATTTCATGAAAAGCTAATAAGAAAACTTGTTTGCTCATTCCCCCAATATTCAAAGCAATATTGTAACAAATCATTGCATAGACCATTACAAAAGCCATCACAATGGTGAAGATAAAATTCTGTAGTTTAGTTTTTGGCATAATTAATCCTCCTCATATTTCCTTTGTGTTGTTCATAACCATGCCAAACATGTACCGTTTCCAATTCACACCAAATTTTAATTAACCAGGTGTTATACTATCATATATTTTTTGTTTGTGTAAGAATTATTTTAAAAATATGATTAATTCTATCTTCCAATATTATAGTTAAATTCTTTCCGAGCTTTTATCAACAAGAAATCAGGTTTATGATAACTCTTTTCTAAATTAGGAAACTCTTCCAAAAGTGATAAATCAGGCAATGGTTCTAACACTGTTTCTAGTTTAAATCCTTTTGAAATAAGTGTATTAAAAATAGTAGAAAAAGTTCGATGATACTTTATTACTCCCTTTACAATCCAATCATGTTCCCTAATTCCCTGTTCTCCATAATGACTAAAATTATAATGCAAACACTTCCCATCCTCATCTTTTGTCCAATAATCTCCTGTTTTATGTGCCGATGTTAGAGGATGTTCTTGTGAAAAAATAAAATAACCACCCTCATTCAATAAACTATGAACATCTTCTACAAGTTTATCAAAGTCTTCAATATAATGGATGGCTAATGAACTCACAATAAGGTCAAATTTTTCATTTAATACTGATATATTTTCCATACCCATACAAATATAATCGATTCCCTTTTCTTTATTTTCGGTCTTTGCTACTTTCAACATTTTTTCAGATAGATCAACTCCAACAACATGCTCTGCGCCTAATCTTATAAACTCCATACAGTTCTCACCATATCCACAGCCTAAATCTAAGACGCTCTTACTACTCAAATCTGGAAGCAACGAAAAAAGTGCTGGTTTTTCAACCGCATTATTATACGAATTGGGATTATTTCTAATCTTTTTATAACCCTCAAAGAATTCATCATTATCATATATATTTTGTTTACTCATAGGTTCTCTCCTTCTCACTTCGTTATTCTACACATCATTCGCTTTGTTTTCTTTTATGTCTTTTTTAGTTCTGAATTACTGTATCTAATGATTAAAGCATACTCTTCTATTCCGACAAAATCAATATTTTAATTTTGTCGGAATAGAAGAGTGCGCTTCATATTTGATTATACATGAAATAAAATTTTTCTATAATAAAAAAAACGATACTTTGAATTCCCCAAAAATAGGTTTCAAAATACCGTTAGTACCTTAAATGGTGGAGGTGGCGGGATATAACTTTATATATATTTTCTTTAACTAATGTATTTA
>F144_Wood_Sandpiper__coassemble_12_pt1 | contig 58604 bp, 67 predicted proteins | sample F144_Wood_Sandpiper__metabat2_low_PE_003 | metagenome-assembled genome bin F144_Wood_Sandpiper
ATAAAATGAAGAGATGGAAGATGAAAAAGTAATTATTTCCAGAAAAAGACTAGAATCTTTAGAAAAAGAAAATTATATTTTAAATAATTTTTTAGAAAATAAAAAACTCTACAGTTTAAAAAGATATGAAGGATATGGACTCTCTTATAGAATAACAGAAATTGTAACAAATGATATTATTATAAAAAAAATAGATCAAGAGTTTAAAGAACTTTCAGAAGAACATGATAGATTAAAGTCGGATTTATTAAAAATTAAAGAGGAGTACAATTTTCTTATTAGCGCACCATGGTACAAACGGATTTTTAGAAAAAAATTGGACGGTTGCAAAAAGCGATAATCACTCTTATGTTTAATAGACAATAAAATCATTATAACTACAACCCTAAAAAGCCCCATCAATTATGTCACAAAACAACATCCCCCAAGCCGTCCGCGATGATTTCCTCGACCTCACCCAATGGGCCGACAACATGGTGTCGCATCTGCAAAACAACTTTGAAACGCAGAACATCTGGCCGCGCGGTTTCCCTGGCCCGTACATTGGCTATCGAAATACATCGGCAGCTCGCCAAAATACATCCAACGGAATCAATAGCATCTTTGCAGCTATTTGGGCAGGCTCTAACGGAGATACTCGCAAGATATCGTTCTTCTTCAATTACTACCTCTACTTTGTAGATATGGGTGTTGGAGCCGGACAGTCTATTGAAGACGTTGATCGTAGCAAAGATGCTCGTTGGAATCAACTCTATCAGAATTGGAAAGGCGAAGGCGACCGGCAATCGCGCCCAATGATGGCAATGGAACTTCGCCATCAACTCACCCGATTGGAGATTATCGTTTCTTCCTACTATCAGGATTGGATTGAGAACGGAATCATCACCTCTTTTCTGGATGAGCTTCCGGCTCTTACGCAAATGAATAATGATTAACTAAAAGAATAACTATATGAAGCAGTTTGAAAGAATATTAGAAGAATGGGCTATGAAATACAAGCCTATGCAGCACGTACCCGGAGAAACAAGCACTAACAAACGCTTGTTCTTCTTTGATAGCATCGTGGCTATCCCCGATTTCATGACCAAGGTAAACAGCACCAAATCGCCTTGCATGGGCTACGAGTTTCCGCTTATTGGAGAGATTAAAGGCGGTAAAGTGCTACCTATTTACACCATTTACTTCTTTGTGAAACAGGAAGAAAGGAAAGTGACAGGCAAAGAACTATCTGCCGAAGTCAATCAGGAAGCATTAAACCACGCATTTAAGTTTATTATTTGGCTGAAAGAAAAGCAAGAATCAGATCGTTCTTTGGCAAATATCAATCTGGAAGAAGTCCCCTACCGAACTTACGGGCCTTTGATGAATGGATGGTATGGTGTTTTTATTCAAGTGAGAGATGTGGATCAGTTTAATCTTTGCATAGATCCAACCGACTATATTTAATGAACGAGGGGAGCCATTTAATGCTCCCCTCTCCTATTCTATTCACGGCTGAGCTATGTTATACATCAATTGAGTACCCATGCCAAACGAGATTTCTAATGACTCACGCATCGGTTCTACATACTTCTCTTCTAAATATTCCCAAAAGAATTTAGTGGGTACTTGAATGACAAGTCTGTTCTCTTTATAAGAGATAAACACAAACGGCTGCATCCACGTTTCATAAGCCCGTTTGTCCACCTTCATCGCCAAGCTTGCATGAAACATCTTCCATTTCCTTCTCTCCTCTTCCGACATCTCAACCACAGGCTTTTCGGGCTCTTCCTCTTTAAATGGAAGTTCTGCCATTTTAGGCTTCTCTTCCTGCTCTTTCTCCCCCTTATTCAACCGATTAAACTCGTCGCATAGGAATACGTAAGAGTAGTTTGGTATGTTCTCTATCTTTCTCGAAGTAACTCGCTCATCCGTCTTATTGATGGCCTGATAGAGGTTGTCAATGTTTGTTTCGTCCACCTTCGACAGCAGATCCCGGATAAATCCTTTCTCCCATTTGAATTGCTCAAGCAACACATTGGAAGCTTCCATCTTCTTTTTATTAAGCAAGATAGCCCCATCAATCTTATTCCCTTTGTCGGAAACAATCACTTTGAAATCTATAAAATCAGGCTCTCCGGTGCGTTTCCCGCTGGTATATACCGGTTCATATTCAAAGTAACAATCCGTTTCTCCTTTCATGGCCTTTTCGTAAAGTTCCTGCTGCGTTTTATTAATCACGCATCGGCAAAGTTCCGAGAAACGAGGGTATTTATCTTTCCTTTCCTCATTCTGATCTTTCATCAAGCAAAGCATCCGACGGAAATTACTCATCTTTTGCCTCGTCTTTTTCCCGCGCCAAGAAGATATAAAAATGTAAATACGAGGCGTGTGCGACTGCCTTGCAGAAATGATTGTACTAAACAGATAATCAATGTAGTTAGTCCCCTCCCCTATCAACTTCAAGGCATTTTCTTTGCGAATATCTACGTAGAAGTAATCCAACTTCTTTTCGCAAGGGAAGTGAGGAGTGATAAACGATTCTACTTTTATGAATCGAAGTCCGTTCACGTCCCGTTCGGGAACTTCCACCGCTATCTGGCTCATGCTAATGAGCGACTCTTTGAGGAATGGGTAATGTTTGCGAGCAATCTCCATCGTTTTCGGATAAATCTTAATGCGCAACCGTTCGCAATCAAATTCATCTTTAAACAGGTTGTCTTCTGTCTTGAAAAAAGTAACATCTTCTACGCTCATGCCGGAAAGCACCTGGCGAATAGGTTCCTGCAAAGCCTTAATCATCGTGCCAAACACTTTCTGCTGCATCAACGAGTAATCATACTGCATAATTGCCAACGAATAAGGCTGATAAATTCTATCTTCCTTGTCCGTAGGCATCATGCTCTTTGGCATTTTCAGCTTTTTCTTTTTTTCTTTCTCTTCTTCCGCCATCTCTCTGAATGTTTTGGTCTTACTTTTATTCTTCTTGCCCATCTGCTACAAATGAGGTACAACGGGCGTTTGAAATAGATTTCTGCTACAAATCGGGTACAATCATTGCTTCTCCCCTACCCTGATATCCAACCGGAATCCGCAGTTCGGGCAACGGTGCTCGTTGGTGTCCTGCTCGTCCAGCAACTCCGAAACGGTTATTCCAAGAGCTCTTGCCACCTTCTGAAGGGTTTCCAGCGTTGGATTACCGCGTATAATGCGGCTCATGCGGTCCTGAGACACCCCTACCCTTTCGGCAAGAGCCGTCACCGTCATTCCTTGTTCTTTCAATGCCTCTTTAATTCGCATAAGAATGTTATTTTTTGGCAAATGTATTTTATTTAATGACATAAACGGTCGGAAATAGAAAGAAAAACGATTAAATAAGTAATAATTAACTTTTCAGTGCATTGCTACTAATTTGGATTAAATTGCTACTGATTTGGAAGATTTTCCCAGTCGCATGGCTTTTTCTTCCAAATTTGTAGCAGCAGTTTCCAAAACAGTAGCAGATTATTCTTTTTTAGTAGCTATTTGCAGTTCCAAATTTGTAGCAGACTTCCAAAAGATTAGCAGATAAACCAAATTTGTAGCAGTCAGTTGTACCTTTTTCAACGATAATCTTCCAAAACGTTAGCAGATATTGAATGCAACAATAAAAGTATCAAGTAGTTACGCACACCCGATAATAGTTATAATAACTATTGATAATTAAAAGATAAAAAAGAAAAGAAAGGGTTTCTCTCTTTTCCCAAAATCATTTTCGGAAGATAGGTAGAAAGATACTCACCTACCCTATCCGGGCTTGTTTGATTGATCGTTCCAAATCTGTAGCAGAACGACCAATTTTGTAGCAATCGGACTTTCCAAATCGGTAGCAGCGTTCCAATAGATTAGCCGGTTTTTCCAAATTTGTAGCAGACGGTTGTACCTTTTTGGATTGAATACTTCCAAAAAGGTAGCAGAAATACGCTTTAAGCATTACAGAATCAAGTAGTTATGCGCTCCGATAATTTCTATGATTACTCTCTATAATTCCTTTAAAACAAAGAAAAGAACGCTTTTTTTCTCTTTTAAAAGGCAGAGGAAGAGATCGTTTGGCTAAACAACGGCTGCTACAAATAGGGTACAACGCTTTCACCATGCATTTGGTTCAAAAAAAAAAGAGTAGGACCGAGCCACTGCTCCCCTACCCTTTTGGTTGTAATAGTCTGGACATTGAAAATTCAGACAGTGCAAAGATAATATAAGTTTTTATAGCTTCCGCCTCTCCGGCTATAAATTGTTTTAAACTAAACTTTTAATCTATTTTTCTGTGAAACTTTAAAACTTTGAATATTTAAAAATACTATTATTTGAAAATTTAATCAAAGAATAATTTGTTTTTTAATTGCAAATACCATAGATTTGCATCCGTAATAGTCACTAAAACATTGAAATTATGGCAAAGAAAATTGCGCTCCTCAATTTTAAGGGGGGCGTCGGTAAAACTACCACTACCGTAAACTTAGGCAAGGCGCTTCATCTGCTGAAGCGGAAAGTATTATTGATCGACCTGGACTCTCAGGTTAACGCTACCGACATCATGGGATACGACCGTGGCGATGGCGATACCATTTTTGAAGCGATGTGCTCCAAGTCCCCCACTCCCCTACCCGTTTATGAACACGAACCTGGTTTTGATTTTGTTCCGGCAAGCGTTCGGTTAGAAGACATCGACGAAGCACTGGTCGGTAGGTTGCGTCGCGAAGACATCCTGAAAACGCTGATGATCCCTTACGAAGAAGAATACGACTACATCTTGATAGACTGCCCGCCCAACAGAGGCGTGATGACGGTCAATGCGATGTGTGCCGCCGACAGTTTGATAGTCCCTATCGATAGCGAAATTCTTTCCCTGCAAGGCATGGGAGAGATCACCGCTAAATTTGAGATGATAAAGAGCACCGCCAATCCCAAGCTCGAAATATTAGGCTACCTCCTCACCCGATACAACAGCCGCCTGCGACTTCATAACACAGTGGCCGAATCAATGGAAGCCAACTATTCCGACAAAGTATTTAAAACCAAAATCCGTTTGAATGTGACGTTGGCCGAGATGCCGGCTCAACGCCAGAACATTTTCGAGTACGATTCTCTTTCCAATGGAGCCAAAGACTATATGGCTTTGGCCGAAGAGATAACCGGTTTAAAGTTTCAAAGAAAAAAATAATAAAAGAAATACATTTTAATTTATTTAAAGTTTCAAAGTTATGGCAGCAAAAAAGAAAATTCCGATAGATCTATCCCGTACCATTCAGAAAGCTACTGAAAGGATTGAAGAGACAAAAGCGATCATTGACTCAGTAGAGAAAGAGAAAGGACGCACCATTCAGAAAACTACGTTTTTCGATGACGAAGCCGACTTTCGACTAAATGCTGTGAAGAAGATTATCAATAAGAATCTTCCGCAGGGAGAAAAGAGAGTGACGATGGATAAAATCATAGCGGATGCTGTGACGGAGTATCTGGATGCTCATTTCCCGCAAACAAAAGAGATGTACAACCAAATGAAATAGACTTTGAATAAACTAAAATGTATTTCTTTACTCAAAGTTTTAAAGTTTTAAATTAATATGGAGAATATAATAGATTCTATTCGTCCCGTCTGTGATCAGATTATACTATGGGGAAAAGGTGAAATCCCGTTTCCTACGTGCGATGTAGAAGAGAGTTTTTTGCGTTGGGCTGCGGGTGGTATTCCTGAGCACCGATGGATTCATGCGCAACAGATTTTGATCTACTCCATGTACGGACTTCCCAATGAGAAGATTGAAGAAGCGAGCCAGAAACTAAGAAGCATTAGTTTTAAAACTAAACTTTAAAACTTTGCGCAAAGTTTGGTTTGAATAAAGATTAATTTGAATAAAGAATCTAATATATAAAGTTTATGAAAGTAACATATATATTGAAATGCACCCCGGATAAAGGTTTCGCATTTGAAAGACATGTGTACCTGTGCAAAGGAACGCCTCGAACGTACTCGTCGAAAGAGTGGGGCGAAAGCTTTTGCCATACGTGTACAGGAGAGAAGAAAGATGCACGGAAATTCCGAACGATTGAAGAAGCTGTAAGGGTAATGCTTGATTTGAAAGAACATAGCTTTACTTTTTATATTGCGGAATATGAGAGTGAAAATAAAGTTGTATTTGAACAAAGTAAAATTTGAAACTTTGAATGAAGTTTAATTTAAAAGAATAAATATATGAGTAAGATTCAAGAATTAAGAGCTGAGATAAAGCGATTAGAAGAAGAAAACGCAGAGTCTTTAAAAAATAAATACCAACATCTTGTTGGAAAGTGTTTTTATCGTGCATACACTTCCTACGAAAAGGTGACAAATATTCATTCTGTTACAACGGATGATGTAGGGGAAGAAGTAACGTATGATTGTATATGTATCTATTTCGACAAAAGAGGAGATGAATATAACAACACTGCATCTATTTCTCTTGATGGGTATGCAAGCATAGAAGAAGAAGATATCGAACGGTATAGCATTAGTCAAGAAAGTTTCAATGAGGCTTTTAATGGATGTGTTGATATAATAAGAAAGAAAATTAACGATTAATAAAGAAACAATGAAGAAAAGAACAATGCAAATAGACGTAGTAGGCCCAGTTGAAGGAACTGAACTTATGAAGTGTAAATTATATGTCGATGGTCGTGTCTGCATTATCGGCATGTCACGATACGACTATGAAGAACTAATGCGAGAGAAAGTATTTATCCGTGACGGGAAAACTGTTGATTCCGCAGGCTTGATAAATACCACTAATACTTTTGTAGAAGAAGATTAATGATTAAATTAACAAAGTAAAATTTGAAACTTTGAATGAAGTTTAATTTAAAAGAATAAATATATGAAAACAGAAATTATTGAAAAATCAAACGAGCTAATCAATGAAAGATTTAGCAAAATTAACCGCCTGTTCCTAATTTGTGCAATGTTAGAATCAGGTGAATTGAAAGAATTCCTTGATGATTTAGAACTGGATAGTTGGAAAAGTATTATTCCGAGCATACGTGAATCTACTTTAGATAGCTATGATTATAATAAAGTCGAGTTATTATACGATAAAGGTATGCACGGGTTATTAGCTGAATGTCATTATAATATAATGACCGATTTTGAATTCCGCGAAGATGGTTCTTTTAGTTCATGTGGAAATACTTGTAGCTTTATTAGCTTCATTGTATATGCTGAAACTCTTGAAGAGTTAATGGATAAAGTTCTGGCTAAAGATGAAGAACTATTTAAAATTCAATTGGAGGAAGAGAGGACTAAACAGGGAATTACAGTTAAATCATAACTAAAGAAAACCATGAATCAACCAAAAATTGCAAGAACAATTGAAGATGCCCGTTTATGGGCAGCAACATTCCAAGGAGTCCAAAAAGTAGAGACAACAAGCCAATGTCCTCACGGTTCTGCTGTGAAGATAGATATTATATTGGAAGGCCAGGTAAGAGATAGCATTATCGCCTGTCGCTCCTGTTGGGTCTCTGCTCCCGATTGGGTAAGAGTTGATTAATCAACATTTTTAAAGTTGCAAAGTAAACTTTAAAACTTTACCCAAACTTTACTTTAAATCCCCCCGTTTTACCCCCTTAAAGCCGCCCTCAAAACACCCCGTTTTTGAGGGCGGCTTTTTGTCCTTCATATCCATTCCCCGATTTCGTAACTTCGTAGACGTAACTCACCAACCACTACGAAAAAATGAAAGAACCCACGAAACGCCTCCGGTGGACGGAAGCACACAAACTTATGAACGCCAAAGATTCGTCCGGAAAGCAGAAGCCTTTCGACATCCGTTTCGTCTGCCTGGACGGAACCGTGGTCGAAACCGAAGGCGTGCTGAAAACCGTGTCCTACAACAAGAAGACCGGAATGCGACGCATCATCCTTGCCAACGGAGATTTCCGCTGGGTGCACGACGTGCTCATTCTCCAGATAAACGACACAAGAATCCTTGTGAAATAACCGATAACCAAACCTGAAACTTTAACTACAAAAGAAAGAAAATGGCAAACGCTGAAACAAAAACAAAGGCGAGTGGGAGAGGGGAGAAGCCACAAGCGCGCAAAGAACTGAAAGACTTCGAAAGCAAAGTTCATTCGCTCAAAGAACGCGGCTTCTCCGTGCTCGCCCCCTCGCACGTCACCGAAATCAGTACCGCCGGAGCTTCCTCCGAGGCGCGACTGGGCAGCTCCGGAATGATTGGGGGCAATGCCATTCAGCAAACGTTTTCGCTGTTCGACGACACCCAGTCGCACTCGCAACCGGTGGAAGGCGTGGGCACAAAAGGACTGGGATACATCCCTTGGGGACCCGGCAATAAGTTGCCCAACCTCATTTACAGCCTGATGGCAAGCCTTCCCTACACGGCGGCAGGCATCAAATACCTCATCGACTTGAAAGTAGGTTTAGGCCCTACGCTTGCCTACCCGTCGGTGAAATACGCCAACGGAGTAGTGACGGAAGAGCTGATCGCCTACGAAAACGCCGGCTTCCTCCTCCGCAACCGCATGATCGAACTCAGAGCGAAGATCAAGGAACAAGGAGAGGGCGACGCGCAACAGCCGTCCGGCAAAACAATCAGTTGGCAGAAAGCCACCTCCGCATCGAGCGAAGACGAACCCGCACCCGGCACACTGGAGTACGAATTGAAACTGCTCCAGGACGATTATGCCGAGTGGACGCGGACGGCGAAAGAATACGAGAAGTTCAAGGAAGAAAACGACCTGGGGCTGAACTACCTCAAGTGCATGATGGACGATGAACATATGGACATCTATTTCCCCACCATCGGACTGAGCATCGGCCGCCCCAACGAAGCGTGGGACCCTAAGATTGTGAAGATTGGCAACCTGCCTTGCGTATGCACTCGCATGGAAGAGATGGACGATAATATGCGCGTGAACTACGTCTATTACAGCGAGCGTTGGCGGGGCGATGCCACCATCAAGATGCAGACCAAAGACATTGTGCATTATCCCACGCTGATGCCCGAAAACCGCCTGGCCGAGCTGCGCCGTCAGGTGAAGAAGAACCAGAACGCCAGCACCCGCCGTCGCCCCACGTGGTTTTGCTGCCCCACTTACTACCCGTCGATGTTCCGCCCTTACTATCCGCAGCCGGCATCGTGGAGTATGTTCCCCTCCAAAGCGTTCGACTACGCATCGACCATGATTACCGACAAGGCAGCCATGCGACAAAACGCTACGATGTGGGGGAAAATGATTTTTATCAACAACGAGTACCTCCGTGCCATGTTCGACGAGACCGGGGCAGACACTCCAGAGGAAAAAGAAGCCATTCGTTCAAAAATTTACAACAGCGTAAACGAATTGCTGAAACAGCGCGAGAACAACGGTAAAACAATTTGCCTTGATATGTTTGTTGGGCCAGACGGGAAGACGATGCAACACGCGGTGGAAATTGTCGATGTGCCCCAAGTATCGGGAGGCAAAGACATGAAAGAGGAGTTGGCAGAGATCAGCAGCATCCTCTTCTTTGCCCTTGGCGTATCGCCCGAACTGGTGGGAGCCATACCGGGTAAGAGCAGCAGCACAGGCGGAACGTATCATCGCGAACTTCAGCTATTGAAGCAGAACCAAGTGTCTCCTCGTCAGCGCATTTACTTGAAGTTTTTGCAGGACATCCACACCTTCAACCGGTGGGATAAAAAAGGCGTTTGGGTAGTGAAGCAACGGGTGCTCACCACGCTCGACCGCAACAAAACAGGTACGGAAGAAACAGAGTCAAAGTAGTTTTTTAGTTTTCATAGGTTGGTTTTTTTAGGTTCCCCCGGCAGGCATTTCGATGCTTGTCGGGGTTTTTATTTACAAATTATGGCGGTTTCAGGGCAAGATGGGCAAAGTGCGTTGCCTACGCCACTGCGGTGGCGTAGTATAAGTACCGCGGTAACTATTCGATGCCACGACGGTGGCGTAGGCTTGCCACTTTGGTGGCGTAGGCAACGCACTTTTGCAACGTGCCGAGAAGCGGAGATTTTTGTTTGTTTTTTGGAATTTTCGGGGTGGGAGAGGGGAGTAGTTGGGGTTTTAGGACTGTTTTTCGGTGGAGTAGGGGAGTGAAAAAATAGCGACACTTTTCAGGGTATCGCTATCTTTATTTCCGCTACTTTGGAACCCCATCAGGTGGGGAAAGCATGGCTACGCTTGTTCGGATGTACGGATTTCTATCTACATCGTTTAATCACCAAAGATGTGAGTTATAGCTTCATTATGATTGTTTGCTAAAAATTGAAGTAAATAGTCTCCGTCGGAATACTCGCGAATGCTATCTTCAAAATTAACATTAGTACTACAATCATATCTGTAAAGTCCACCTTTATACCCTTCAAATTCATTCATAACGGCCATTTCTATGATATTCAAATTGTCTTGCTTCGTTGCTTCTCCAGTGCTTATCGAGAAACAGACTTCGGCATAAATTCCTCTCCATGAAAATGGAAAACTTAAAGAGAAAGGCATCGTATCACCTGGATAAGATTCAATTTTATTTTTTAATTCAGATAAGTTCATATAGATTGTATCGTTTAGTAGTTATATAAATATTCCAGTATCTTTTTTATAAGCCTCTATTTATTAACTAAAGTTTCGCACCCGCTTGTAAGTCTTTAGAAATCAATATAAAAGTAGCAAGTGGCTACTAATTATTTTGTATCTTTGTATACGCTAATAGACTAAGAATCAAAATAATAGAACCACTTGTTATGAATGCAAAAATACAAAATACATCTGAGCTAAACAAGCAATGTGCCGATAAAAACACCCTGAGCGCCATTGTGATACGTCTCTTTAACGTTTTTGACCTAAAATCAATTATCAAATCCATTGGTTTTGAAAAGCCCAACAGTCGTTCCGTATGCTCCCTATTGCAAAACCTCATCCTGTTCCGTCTTTACGGGGAAAGTATTTTCAGGAGTCTGGTTTCTGGTAAGGGTTCCGATTCCTTCGGAAAGGATTGCTATTATCGTCTTTACAAGGATTCACAGATTGAATGGCGCAAGCTTCTGTATGCGACATCCCTCTTCTTTCGTCATGCAGTGGCGGAGAAAGGTGATGGACAAACTAAAGGTCCGCGCTGTCTCATCTTTGATGACACCCTGATTCAAAAAAGCAATTCCGGTTGTGAAGGCTGCACCAAAGTACACGACCATGTTTCCCATAAGGCTGTTTACGGCATGAAAGTACTTACTGCAGCTTATTTTGATGGTCTGACTACTACCATTACGGATTTCTCCATACATCGCGAGTTAGGGAAGAACGGAAAAGGTGGTCTGAGCAATGCTGAGTGGGAATATCAATATAGCAAAAAACGTCCTGCGCAGAGCCCTGGGACGAAGCGTTTTAATGAGATAGACAAGAGCAAGATGGAGCAAGTGCCTGAAATGATTCGCCGTGGTGTATGTCATGGCTTGAAAATAGAGTATGCTCTTTTTGACTCTTGGTTCACGTGCCCCAAGCTAATCAGTGAAATTCGCTCAATAGGCAAACAGAATATTCATGTAGTAGCTCTTCATAAAATGGATAATCAGCGTTTTTCCGTCAATGGCAAATTATATCATATACAGGACTTGGTAGCGCTGAATGAGCGCAATGCCAGACCCTGCAGAAACATGAAAGCGGTCTTCTTTGCACTTCGTGGTGATATGGGTGGAATCCCAGTGAAGATATTTTTTGTTCGATATGGCAGGCAGGATAAATGGAGACTGTTGATTACCACAGATCTTACTCTTTCATTCGTCAAAGCCTTTGAAATCTATCAGATACGCTGGACAACGGAGGTTCTCTACAAAGAATGCCGTCAATACTTGCGTTTTGGAGAATATCAAGGGACTGATTTTGATGGAATGATCGCAGATGTAACATTGACATTTCTGACTCATACGATGCTTACATTGGATAAGCGTTTCCAATCTTACGAAACCTTTGGAGAAATATTCAGGGAGACACAGATCCGTTTGCTCGAGAGTTCATTATGGGAGAGAATACTTCCTATGATATATAGGCTAATTGAATTGTTGGCTGATATTACGGGACTCAGCGTGAATGAAATCATGGACATGATCTTACAGGATGAAGAAAAAGCTGAAATCTATGCGGAATTATGCAATCTCATTGAGAGACAAAGGAGTGCATGAAATAGACTTTGAGTATTAACGTTTGCTTTGCTTTTTACACAAGACTGAAATACAGACGAATAAAGTCAATCAAAAAGTATAAGTCGCTTTATTACAAGAGGTGCGAAACTTTAGTTATTAATGCCTTTCCATAAAGAAATCGCCTTATTCATTCGTCCCTCCCATCTATTTTTCTTGTCTCTAATTTCAGACGGATAACTTTCATAGAGAATAGATTCGCTAAACTTATGAAATTCAGGTTCCTGGTTTTTATCTCCATAAGTCTGAACTATAAATCCAGCTTCACGATTAAAAAACATTGTCTTGTCACGCTCGCATTCGTAAATATCATAGATGTCACCTCTACGAAATTTCATCCATTCAATGGCAATCATTTGATCTTCCGGATCAGATTCCGACCACAGTTGTTCTCCTGTTTCAGCATTGATTAATATCCAATGCGAGTGTTCTCCATTATCAGTAAAGCACTCTGTTAATTTGGGCTTATTCATTCCTTTCCTCTTGTTATGGTCTTAAATGTTTCGTTTTTAAAATAGCTGATTTCATAGCTTTATCAGAAGCAATTTCGAATACACTATCTGCTATTTGAAACTCCCTTGTAAAGCGATGGACAGGCACTTGATATATCACTATTGTATCTACTACCTCTGTTACTCTTTTCACGGGGGATATGGTCAGATATATATTTTCGGTTTTGCAGCCTGCCAATGAAGCAACTGCGATGATTAATAGTATTTTCTTCATTACTTATTGATATTCATTCAACAATTAAAATTTCTATCTTACTCATCTTCGTCCTCATCCTCCTCCTCTTCATCCTCCTCTATATTCTTATACCCATCTTTTGTTAATTCATAACACTCTTCATCTTCAGGATTTAGTTCAAAAGCCAACTCATAGGCTTCATTGCTTTCGTCTTCAGGATGATGAATATTAGCTACTCCGTTCTTTATCGTTCCTATTCCTGTGTTATAACCGGTATTTTCATCTGCATAAGCATAATGAAATTCTACGTCAGGGAATATGAAAGAAAGTTTTTTGATTAACTCAGTCACATCATCCCATGCTGTCTTAAAACAAATAATATTTGGAGCTTCAAAGTCTTGTTCATAAGCATTCCATTTACTCCCCCAATTTTTGATGCACCAACCATACCAATTTTCAAAACCATAAACAGAAATGTTATTAAGATATGTTCTTCCTAATTTTAATGCTTCATCTTTTAGCTCTTCTTTTAGGCTTTCAAAGTGGCTTATCACTTCTTGGTTCTGAGCATTTCTAAATGATGTTTTGCTTTTTGCCAATAAATAGCGCATCCCTTCTTCTCCCAAAGTAGAACTATCTATATCTAACGCTTTGGGCATTGGAGTTATTTTATTAAAGTCGATATATTGTGGAGTTCCATCATCGTAAGGTTTTCCTTTTAAGAAGTCTAACACTTTTTCGACTTGTTGATTATCAGCTTTGATAATCAGTCTATTGGTTATATTATTTGGCATAATTTCCTTTTTTTTATTTTACTTATTCATTAAATATATAATCTCATAATTGGAATCTTTTCGCCTTTGTCTTTTACTGGCGTAGGGTCATCGTTTCTTCTGAAATTTATTCCTCGTTCTTTCTTTTTTTTGGTTTAGTTTATTGATATTGATTGGTTGTTTAGGGGGTTGTTAGTTTGGGGATTGGCATCCAATATTCAGGGATACGGCCATCTTCCCATCTGTAATTACCATTATATCCAAAATAGGAATGTAGTTCTGGGCTTTCCCACTTTGATGTACGCCCAATGACAAACACGCTTCCGTATTCTTCTCCTTCTACCATTTCGATTATTGGGGTAGGGAGCCTTTCGGAGGTTTTTATCCACGGATTAGCGGGATTTTTATCTGCCCATTCAGCACCTGATTGGAAACCGCACATTTTACCAAATTCGACATCGCTACTTCCGCTGTACGGATTGGCTGTTTTTATTTGTTCTTCTCTTGTCATAGTTTATTTTTTAGGTAGTTTGGGGATGGGCATCCAATAAGTAATACCAAAAATTCGTTCTGCTGTATAAGCTTGATACCATTCCTTTGTATCTGAATAATAATTAGCTACCCCTCCTGCATTAGATAAATGGTTTTTATAAAAAACGTTATCATCTGATTCAGGCGTCTTGTCTTTCACGCTTACCCACGGGGATTGCTCAGCGTGTCACATTGCACCAGCTTGAAATGCGTTCGCAGGGTCGCTCTCTCTTCCGGTAATCTGCTTTACATTCTTGCAGTATTCTCTTGCTACTTTTTCTAATTCGGTCATGGCTCTTTGTTTTTTAAGTGAGTAATAATACCTGTTTTATCTCCTTTCCTTATCCATCTTAACAACCGTATATTTGCTCTCGCCACAATGTCTATATCATGCCAACTGGGATGCACTGTTATCCCTTCTTTGTTGATATACGCTGGGCGGAGTTCCATAAAATGATAGAAACGGTGCATATTCAGTTTCCGTTTAGGGTTGTATCCCATTATCTTTTTGGCTGTTCTTAATCTCATTGGTTGTCTCCTTTTAGGTATTCTTTATTTAAGAGATTGAACTTAATTAGCCAGTCTATCATAGACACACAGTTATCAAATATGTTATTCATACACCAACCTATTTTATCTCCGACTTTAGGATGTGTGTATTTTACAAGCCCATGAGAAACTGAAAGGTGATAAGGAATGGAATAGATATAATGAGGCATTATGCTGATAAGGCGTGATAAACTCCAAGCAGGAATATACTTTCTATCTATATAAAGATTTGCTCCTGTGTGATTAATATCTACCTCTACCTTTTTATCAGGCGTGTCGTGATATGTATTGTAACACATATCTGCCGTCTCCGGCTTTACTCCCATAGCGAGCAATCTTTCGGACTGCTCACGGGTGGTTGCTATTTGGGTTGATAGGTTTTTCATTGTTTTATTCTATTTTTATTATTTCTTTTTCATACGCCCACTTCTGTTTGTCTATTTTAAATTTTGATAAAGGAACTTTCCAATAATCTCTACTTTTGTTTCCGGGATATATTTCTACGGTTCCGCATTCTAATACTATGGTATATTCATTTCCGTCGGGGAAGATATATGTGCCAGCCATTGTATTTGGATTCTTGCTTTCATCATCATTCCCCCATCCTAACATTGTAGAGTTTAAAAGCCTTGGATGCACTTTCAATATGGAGATTGCAACATCATCAATCTTGTTTATATCAAAGCGGTAGGGAGTATGATTAAACTTCTGTTTAAACTCATCGCTGACTTCTACGATCTTGCATACATGGTTGAAAAGTTGGTGTTTCGTAGCGTAATCTTTATCAAAGAATACACCATCGCAAACATAGCTTCGTCCTGTATAAAACTCACAGTCGTCAAGTACTCTTAGTGATTTGGTCACTTTCCTCAATCTTAATACAGGAGTTTTCATGAAGTCTCCTTTAATGAATACTTCTTCTTTTTGGTGGGAAATCTTCAATCCTTCCATAACTATTCTTTAAAACTTATAAGATATTTCTTTGTTTATCATCGAAGATGTAGACGGATTAGCGTCTATCTTACGCATTTCGAACTTCTTTAGGAAAGCAGCTATTTCCCGAAGATTATTGCGAGATAGATCTACGAACTTAATGTATATCCCTTTCTCTCCACTCAAAGAGATTACCGCCCAAGATCCGGTTCTTTCGTTTACATCAACCGATGCTTCTAATGGGCGAAGTACTTCTTTTTGTATCTGATTACAGGTTTTGATACTGTTGCTCATACTTTTTATATCTGAGTTTAAGTTTGATATTTCGCACTGAATGGCTGAAAGTTCTTCCTGCATGGCCCATTTGATTGCCCATCTTATGATGTTTTTGATTGGATTGTTCATACTCAAAGTTATTGATTGTTATTTACTCCATTTACCGCCACAATACCAGCACCGATATTCTCCGCATAGATTCATTACCTGGTTCTTTTCATCGACGGCTATCTGACACAGACAAATGCCATCTTCGGAATTGATGTTCGGATAGTCCCAGAAAGAGAGTTTGCCTTTGGCTCTTATCGGTTCGTTGAATAAGATGGGGTTGGCGAGCACCCAGTTGTAGGTAATCTTCTTACCTGTGATATCCTCGTGGATTCTTGGATTCATGCCAACGGTGTGGTTTTCTGTTTTGTCTGCCCACACTGATGGATGATTGACAACGCAGTCTACTATTTGGACGCTTCCGATGATATAACCTTTTGGTTCCAAGAAATCAAGCCCGGAGTAACCAACCTTTTCGCGAAACATCTTGTACTGTTCGGTAGTTAGTGTTTCAAAGATTGATTTCCTACATAATGCTTTACCTGAATGGATTAATACCCTCTGCCCGATATACTTCTTAGGACACGCCCAAGTGCGGTTCTCAATGTCTTTAATGTCGTTGGCGATAAGAGATGCAAACGGCTGCTTTATGGTGATTGCTTTCATTTGGTTTCTCCTTTCTCCTTTTCTTCACGTAGTTTCTTCTTCTCTATATAAGCCTTGTACTCCTTGCAAACAGCCGGGCGTGTTTTATTGCAGTTGTAAGCCTTATGTGAATTGTAATTCTTACAATGGGAACGATTACACCATTCACCAGAACAAAGCTGCTTGCACATAATATCTATCGCAGTACTTACTCGGTGAAAAGAGCGTTCGCCTTCTCTTTCTATAATACTACTATTCTCAAGCATGAAGTAAACAAGTTCTTCATCGTGAGACATCCCTTTAGGCTTTTTCGGGAACAGTATATTCTTTTTTGTTCGTTTCTTACAGTCTAAGTAAGTATCGAACATAATGCGTTGTGGATAACCTAATTTGCTCATTCTTTGTCTCCTTTCTCTTCTTCTTCTTCACTAAATTGATATTCATAATGAACGTTATCTTCGTCAAGTATAAAGGATTTGAGTTCTTCTTCCATATTAATATTCTTTTTATCTAAAAATAAATGAATGGTAGAAAGAAGAGCAATAAAGCTTCCTCTTGTGAGATACATATTGGTAGCCGGCTGTCTAACGGCACTGGATGGATTTTCCAAAGAGAGTAGAAAGTTACCTGCTTCATCTTTTGCTACGGTAGCTATGCGATTGTCTTTATACTCGCAACGAAGCATATCCGTAATGTTAATAGTGCGTTCCATATCTGTACCTGCACCAAGTGTAATTGTTCCTATACTCATTATCTATCTTCTTTTTCAGCCTCCATATTATTAGCAAAGTTCTCATTTCTCTCCCTCAACCACTGTTCCGCTTCCAATATCTCCGCAATCTTAGTAAACAGCGTTAATATCATCGACGCTTGAAACACCGAATCAACATTGTGCGGCATTAGTCCCGCTTCTCCGGGAAAAACGCCAACGCAGCGCGTATCAATATCCAATCCGCAAGCGTTCCCCGGAACGGTTATGTGTTCCGGTCCCCACTCTCCCCACTTCACCCGAAGGGAACATGGCAACATGTGCTCTTCTACCGCGTCTCTGCGATGCGCTTTGAGAATGGTGTTACCTAAGTTTCGTATCAGGTTATCCACTTTCTCTTGATTTATGTCGGAATGGGCAACAGCTTCTTTCCACTTTGGTGTCAAGATGATGCCAAAACCTGCACCGCCCATCTCCCCATTGGGGAACCATCCTTGTAATCTGTACATACGATTTGTTTTTTTAATATTCATAATCTTCAAAACTGCAACTCTTAAAAGTCGCTTTCATATTTACCCATCTGGCAAACCGCTTTTGCTCGGCAGTTGGCGGTAGGTTCTTATCTAAGTCGCGGTATGGCATGGCAAACGGAACGCATCCTAAATGGTCGAGTGTCAATGCCCGGCGCTCTGCATCTGCTATCTGTCCGTCTTTCACAAGCATATAGAAAAACATTTTGTAAGCAGGTATTCCGGCTTCTTTCATGTAGGCGATGGCAGTTTCTACTTCTTCGGTAATCGCAGAGCTGTCATAAGCCATCCGGACGTAACGAGTCCACGGGACGCGGGAGAGAAGTTTGGCTATTGACTTGTCTTTCGCTATCAACCGGCAATCAATGCCCTGATTAAAATCTACGTGAATGCGCTGGCTGATAATCTTCTCTATTTGCTGCAATCCCCAATCGGATGCAATAACGTTGTTGTCCATCAAGATAGCAGACTTACGCCCATCCAGAAATTCATTGATGTCGGCATGCTTGCGTATCATTCCTTCTTTGCGTGGCACGATGCAGAAAGAGCATTTGTTTACGCATCCACGTGTTAAGAATCCGTATGCTTCTTTGTACATCGGGTAAAGCGAGTAGTCGGGGCAGATATGTTCGATGCTATCCGGTAGCCACTGGTCAAACATATTATAGCCGGAACCGCCTTTCATTACTTCATCGGCTTGTATCACCCGTCCATCGTCGGGGCTGAAAGAGAATACTTTGCTGACATACACACGGTCGTAGTGTTCAATGCCCGAATACCAATTCACAACGTCGCCTTGCTGCTTATGCCAAGCGGATAGCTTCATAAGTGCTAAGTTGGGGAAGTTGTGCCCGTCGATGTCTAACAAACCTATATTCATTGCGTTACTTCTTTTTTACTTATTTCCTATGGGTTTTCTTATTCTTATTCTTTTTCCGCCTTTTGGTTGTCTGCTTCTGATAATGTTCCTCATTCATTGTGCTTCGTCCTCTTCCTCGCCCTATCGGAGTTGGTGCAAACTCGCATATCTTGATAGGGGGAGCTTCGAGCGGAAGCATTACGGGAGCTCTGTCAGCGATACCCGAAAATTCTGCATCTTCTACAGCAAGGATGTGATTCTCGCTAAGCTGTTCGTACATCTTTCGCTTCTTCTCTTCCCAATCGGGTGAGGTAGGCATTGATCCTACGCCAAGTATTCCTATTTTATTCATTCATCTTCTCCTCAAATTCTGCAATTATACAATCAGAATCACCGCCATGCACCCAGCTCTCAAGAACGGTTTGCAAGGAAGATACAGCCTTTTGCTTTGTTTCTCTCACTGCCAGTTCGCAATCTTGAACGGTAGAGATATGATCCGTTTCTACCTCTAAATTATTTGTAGGATCTTCGTTTTGAAACTTATCCCTCCATTGAATAATCTGTCTTTCAATGCACGATTTTGGTTTCAGACTAATTCTTTTCAGTTCTTCATCAGGCATCAATGCATTCGTTCAGCAAACATATTGTTGCATTGCATTATCAGCTTCGAGTAGCTGTTTCTTATACTTCTTCATCCGTTTGCCCAACTCAATGAAAAGCACATCTGGGTCTTCGTTAAAATCTACCGGAATGCGTAAGTTCCAAGCCTTTCCGTAAGTTTTAGCTAATTTGCTTACCCACTTGTTTGATTTTTCAATAAGTTCTTCGTCGGACAGATTACATCTATTCGTTTCCATACTTTCTTATATTAAGTATAACTCTGTTTTTTGTTTCATTGCTTCTATTCGCATCCGTTCTTTACCTCTAAACCGTTTCCCTCGTCTCCTCCTCCGAGCTTACCTTGTGTCCTCTCCGGAGGATACGGGCTTTCCTCTTCGGTGGACACGAGGTGTCTACTTTTGGGGGTATTTGGCGGGTATCGCATTCCATCTCATCGATTATGTTCCTCCCGATACTTCCTTGGCGTAATGCCCACAAAGCGGTAGAAAGCTCCATAGAACGATTGGCGATTGGAGAAACCTACCATGGCACTGATCTCTTCAATGCTTTTGTCGGCATAACGTCTATCGGTGAGCAGAACCTTGGAATCGGTTATTCGATACTCGTTCACAAACTGGTTGTAGTTGCCATCCATGCGGGAGTTAATCACGGCAGACAGGTATCGGACATTCGTTTTCAGCTCTTTCGCCATTATCTTGGCGGAGTAGGTGGGGTCTTTGTATTTCTTCTCCACCGCAACGAGGTTGAGAATATCATCATAAAGACGGTCCGCCACTTTGGGGTTGATCAGTTTCCGGTATTTCGGATCGGTTTGCTTCTTTGGCTGAATGTTGTAGCGGGTGGTTTTTTCGGTTTGATTTTCCATTGTTTCTATTTTTTAGGGTTGATAATTTCGATTTGTATCTTGGGGAGTTGGCCGGCAGGCAGACTTTCGGAGGTATAGACGTTATTCCAATTTTCGTCAAGGGCTACTTGGTGAAGAATCTCGCGGTATATCTGATAGGTGTTGCCAATCAGGTTTTTGCGGAGTTGGTTCTTTTGGTTTCCACCGTTGTAGGAGTAGGAAGAACCGGGGGGTAGTTCGGGAAATAGGGTTTGCTTGGCGGCTTGTAAGTGTGCTTCGGCTTCGTCGCGCAGCTCGCAGGAGTCGTCGCAGTTGGAAAGCATTTGCATGAGGGTGTTTGATAGTTCGGGCTGTCCGGAGGAGAATCGGGAGATGTCTTCCACGCAGTTGGCTATCAGCATCAGGGCTTCACGGGTGCAGGTGATGCGGTATAGTTTCCCGTCTTGGGGGAGGGTAGGGGCGTTTAAGTCGTCGATGACTTGGTTCTTGGTTTTGCTCATGGTTGTTGTTTCTATGATTTTATCTGCTAAATCCATTATTTCGATGTCCCAGCGTATCTTTTTGATCATTTGATATGCTGGGCGGTCGAGGAGCCAAAGGAGGAAGAGGTTCATTTATTTATTTGTTTTTTATTTAAACGTTGACCGGTTGATATATTGAAGTGGGCTTGATACCATTTGTAAACAACCAAAAAGGCTTTACCTTTATCGGTAATCCAACTACCATACACGCCACTACCATGCTCCATAAATTCTACGGAATCTAAGTAGTAAAGGAGAAACAAATGAAGGTTTTCGTTGGTGTTAAACCATGTTTCGCGCTTTAATTCGTAGGTTTTATATTCAGGGGAATGGTAATCTTCAGGACGTAGTTGCTCGTACTCGTGATATAATTTCAAAAAGTCTCCTACTATTTGCATAACATTTTCTGGATTTCCACAAGAACAGAACTTGAAGAATGTACCAAGTATGTAATCTGGGAGTGACTGGTACAACTCTTCATATATAGTTTCGCATCCTTTTTCCCCGATAAACTTTATTTCAAGTAAAGAAAAAGCTTCTTGTAGAGAAGGAAGCGTTTGGGTAGTGGTATAGTTCATATCTTTCTTTATTTTAATCAATTATTGACTTCATTTTTTTAGTCCAGATAATTTCCTCTTTAGGATTTGATTTGTCTAAAACAAAAGGTTTTAAACATTCCATACACTGAACATTTACCTTTCCCATCAGATTGTTTGTATTCCAAATATTCCAATGCCCACATAAAGGGCAATTCCAAACGAAACTTGATGGATATGCCCTCTTTTTTCCGGAATGAACCAACTTACGAGGGATAACAATAGAATCTTCGCTCATATTTTTCTTGATTTACTCAAATTCTAACTCTGATACATTAATACATGATTCCCTTCTGATAAATCAAATTCGATAAGGGAACTATTCTCTTCTAAAGATTTACAAACATCCTCTACAGTGGTACAGTCGGACGCTTCAATCGTTAATGTTACTTCAATTTTTTTCATTTTAATTCCTTTCTTTATTCTAAAATAGTTTGCTATATTTTTTGTATGCTTCGTACAACTTATTTTCATCAATGTTTTTTAAACCTCTACGGACGAAACAATCTTCAGAGGAAGAGTCGTATAATATATTTTCCATTTCAAGTAGAAAATCCATATATTTACTTTCCTTTTTTGCCGCACTTTTTACATTTAGATGCACTATACTGATTTCTTTCTCCATGTTTGGAATCAATAACCGAATAAGGTCATCGTATTCTTCTTTTTCCAGATGAATTGAAACATTGTCAGAGATCTTTATCTCAATGTTTCTGCCAGGTAATTGATGGTATGTAATTTTCATATTTTTCTTATTTTTAATTAACCTTGCTGTTCAAAGACTTCTACTTGATGGAAAAATACCCAATACTTAATATCGGAATACATAAACTTAAATTTCCTTTCGGCGAAGTCTATTTCTTTAATATAGTATAGCTTGCCTTCATATTTTATTCGGGTCTTATTACTAAATCTATAATCATCAAATTCTTGAAGCGTCATACATCTTTATTTTTCTTATTATTAATCAATTACTCCCTCATTCACCACCCTCAACTTCAACTGCCCATCATTCTCCACAATCCCCTTCACCCGTGCAATCTCCACATCCACCTCCTTCTCCAACCGCTTCGCCGCAGAGAGCGACATCGACGACCGATCCTTGAAATACTGCTTCTGCATCTCCCGCATCTTCGCCACCTTATCAAAAAAATCCTTAGAATTCATAAGCAATTTCGCATTGACGTTTCACAATCTCCTCACAAACAGTCTGGATCAACGACAAGTTCGACATATCCATCCACTCCTTCGCCACCGTCCAAGCATCCGTTTCGGCACACTTCGTCGGCACATCCAGCGGCTGCACCATAAACACCGGGACCGTAGTCAGCCCCAGAGCGATGCCGCCCATCCATTCCGCCACCACCACTTTACCGTGATAACCCTGTTCTATCATCGCCAATACTTCCGAAGGAGATCGAAACATTTGTTTCCGGGCATTCTCCGCCGGCTGGCTGTTACTTCTGATTAGCGGCATTGGCGGCATAGCGTCATACCTTTGGCAAACATCTTTCATGTTGTAGCTATCTTTATTATTCATGGCAAATATAACGAATATTATTGATATTACAATTAATATTCATTCTATTTATCAAATAATATCGGAATTAACCGAATTTGCCCGTTCTTTTTTTGTCCTTCATCCCTATTCTCTTCTTGCCTATCTTTGATAAAAAAAAGAAGAAGCCATGCTAATTACCCAACGCGAAGAAATCAGTGCCTATCTCCCCACCAGTGTAGATGTCACCCCCGAAAGCCTGTTGCTGCTCACCGAAGATGCCGAAGAAAACTACCTGGTTCCCGTCCTTGGGCGCAACCTATATAATAAGGTAGGAGAAATCTACGAAGAAGTCATCGGCCAACACGGGAACATCCTGCCCGCCTCCATCCCCAAGTCCGAAGAGACACCCGAAATCCGACTCGTCCGCCTGTGCCAAATGCCTGTGCTCTACTTTGCGCTCGCCAACAGCACCGGACTGCTCTCCGTCAACCTGAACGAATCCGGGTTTAACCAATCGTCCACCGAAGGATACGATGCCGCCGACCTGAAATCCGTAGAACGCTTTGAGCGCGATGCCTACTTCAAAGCCCGTCGGGGGATAGACCGCCTGCTCATCTTCCTCGAAGAAGATGCCCGCAGCGACTCGCCCCTCTTTGCCGATCTGTGGAAAGAGAGCATCTACTTCTACCAGCAAGGCGACCTGTTGCTGACCACCGCCACCGAAATGAACCGCTTCCTGAACATCGACTCCAGCCGCGAAAAGTTTATCGCCCTGCTGCCCGACCTCCGCTATTGCCAAGACACCTACCTCACCCCCGCCATTGGCGACGAGCTGATGGAAGTGCTTATTCGTTCGTGCACCGATTCGTCCGTCCTGCCGCTGCCCGCCAAGCCCGCCTCCGTGTGGCGCAAAGCCGTCAACTACCTGCGCATGGCCCTTGCCATCTACGTAGAAAACCGTCGCCCGGAGAAGCAACGCCGATACAGCGAGAACGAAGCCAGTATGTCGCTCTCCCGCGCCAAGCAATACATCTCCGACCATCAAGATGACTTTGGCGAATGGATAACGAACAGTCCGCTATACACACCCACCCGGAAAACTGACGGGACGGAAAAGGAGGTTCCCAAGTTTGACTTTGACGACCCCACCAATGCCGTCTCCTTCCCGTTTGGGATGGGACTGAACAGGCACTAAAACTTCGTCCGTTTTTTGTCCTTCATAACCTCGACCCCTTTGCCTAACTTCGTGATGTAAGATAGAACAAGCTATGCCCGAAAAAAGAAAAAAGATACATCTGCCTGCGCTACCCAAAAGCTGGAATCACCTATCCACCGAAGAGTTGGAAGAGGTAAACCACCTGATGCGCCGCAAACAACAAGCACTACAAACGACTGATTCAGACACGGTCGACCGCCGATTCAAGCTGCAATGCTTCCTCTACCTCACGGGGTTGAAGTTGCTGAAACGCACAGCGATGGACGACAAAGACGAAGTAGTCTACCTCCTCCGTCGCCGGGGGATCACTCATCTGTTCGAGCGCATCCCGATGCGTAGCTGGCAAGTGTCGCAATGGATAGACTCCGGCCTATCCTTTCTGGACGATTCGCAAAAGCGCACGATGTCACCCTATCAGTTTGTACGGGTGCGAGGGAAGAAGTTCAAAGCGCCTGCCGACCTGCTTACCGACTTGACCTATCAGCAATATAGCAGTGCGCAAACATTGCTGTCCGGCTATTGGAATACGGTGAAGCTGATTGATACGCTGATAGAGCGAAACGCTTCGCGCGCCGCCATCCGGGAGCAGTTGAAGAAGATACACGAGTATCAATGCAAGTTTCTGGCCGCGCTCTTCACCCCTTCGTATATAGAAAAGGAGGCGGTGAAGGAGGGAAAGACCATCAAGGTGCATCGCCGGGTATGGATTTACGACCAGTCGCAGATAAACGAAAACGCATGGCGTTTCCGCAAGGTGAGCAGCCGGATGTTCCCCGTGATGCTTCAGTTCTTTCAGAGCGTGCAGCTCTATTTCAGCTACATCTTTCCCGACCTGTTTACCACCGATAAGGGCGCAGGAAGCAAGGATATGCTGACGATAGAGGTGGAAACGGTGAATGCCGTGATGAAGTATCAAGGGTTTAAGGATTACAAAGAGGTGTACGAAAGCGACTCGGTGCGCATATTGGGGGTGCTGAACACCATGAGCAAGGATGCCAAGCAGATAGAGGAAATGAACCGTAAAATGAAGAGTAAGAAATGATAGTAACCTATACCGATAAGAGCTACCGCATCACCTACGACGGAGTGTCGATGGTGGAGAACGCGCTGGATAATCCGAATCTGATTCAGATTTCGGTGATATCGGGGTGTACTATTATGGTGGCTCCGAATGAATATGGAATTGACTTACTACCCAATAAGGATTTCAGAAATTGGTCTTTAACAGGTATCAATACGGCTTTGGTGCGTGCCGAAGCACATCATATCTATGCGCGTCTTCGCCGAACGGAGAAAGAAGCTTTAATTGTTTTTTCAATCAATGACTATGCGATTGATGGGAAAATAAAAGGAGTTGAAGGCTCTGAACCAAGCACCGAATACTATTACATCAAAATAGGTAAGATAACCAATACAAACTCTATCACAACGCTGACGTTAGATAGAGAGATATCATACGATGGAGGTGTCTTAAAATCGGACGGATGGATTAGTGGTAATGCGGGAGGGTGGAATGAGTTATTTGCTGTAACTACGGGAAATCTTATTAATGCGCTGAAGCGTTTTGCTTCATTTACGGTGCAAGGCACTCTTAATGTCATAGGGAGAATAGTACTTAATGAAAAGCAGATATCAGGAATACAAAGAAACGAAGATAAAGATTTGATAATTGATGAAGAAACTATTCCTACAACAAAATTTTTATTAAATAAATACATAGACTCTCTTAGAAAAACTTTTTTGTCTAAAGATCAAGAAGATACAGCGTTCGAATTAATTGTGTTTTTGAAAGGCCTTATTTCAGAATATGACATTATAGGAAAAAGTGGATTAGAAATAGGTAAAACTATTATAGATTCGTTATTGGCAGGTTCCGGTATTTTAGCAAAAGATGGTCGGATGCAATTAGATCGTTTAGAAGTTCGTTCTTCAATGGTTGTTATGCGACTTATAGTTAACGATCTTCAAGCAATGGCAGGTGACTATTCCTTTTCAGACTGCGGGTACATAGATAAAGTTGAAGACATTGGTAATGGTAGCTACAAGCTATGGCTGGAGAAGCGCACCGATACTGATTGGACTACACTGGATATTGATGACGTGTTATTTTCTATTGTAAATACGCTCCTGACTGGCGGAACCGACTATTATAAATCCTGGTTTCGTCCGGTATCGAAGAATAGGAACGATAATACGCTGACTGTGGTTCTTTATCCGGACAGCGAGGTGCCAGGTGGCAAGAATTATCCCCCGGCAGCCGGGTACAATGTAGCCCGACATGGCAATGCCATTATCCCGGATGCGGGAGATACCAACGAGCGTGCCCAGAGTTGGATGATATCCTCACGTGAAGGAAGGATGACGTTCTTGCAGAATATGTTCAAGCCTATTATCGAAGATTACAATTACGCTCTGACTATCGGCCGTTTCCCTAATGTAAAGATGATAGAGAAGCTACCAATCAGCCCTACAGATGTCGGAGTTATGGCGAAAACCATTGTTGCGGAGAATATCTATCAGGCTGACTGGAACGGTGATATCATATCTAAAAAAGTAGATCGTGGGGAATGGTCTCTTTCGACTGCGCAAAGCGATTCCCCTTACCGTTTTATTACTCACGAGATACTACAAGATAACCAATCCACCATCACGCAGCTGGAGCAGCACACAGTAACTTACAGTGGCTGTACCTGGGGATGCCTGATAGACAAGACTCTTCTTGAACCGGGATGGAATTCTCCAGCATGGAGTTTTTTGTTAGGTGATCCGAACTACCATCTTAGTTTTACTATTCCGGGGGGAACCAACGTACGTATCAATCAGGTAGACCTTACGGTGACGGCTTGGGTAGAGTATGCCAACCGTGACATCACCAACGTATTGATGGCCGCTGTAGGTACAGAGGTGGAATGGCTGCGTGATACTAAGAATGCGCCTGCTGACAATATGTGGAAGCCAACGTATGTGAATGGTCAGAAGAATGTTATCCATATTGACAACAGCAATGATCACGGCGTAGGCAGAGGGTTCGGAATAGATTATAGGGAGGTGGTATTTATATGCCGGGTATTCATTCCGATAGGAGATAAATTAGAGAAGATAGAAAAGAGTATAGGATTGAAAATTTGAAGATTATGACGAATTACAAACCTTTTGGAGTGATAGTTATACCGACAGTCGTGATTTATCGGTACAAGAGATTTGGCATTTTCAATTGCCGCGGAATAACTATAGTACACGATCCTCAGGATATATACATTGAACTTGAGAAACAGGTGAGTGAGAAAACTGGACATAAGAAAATAACAATTTTAGAACATACATAATTATGGCAATAGAAACCCCAATTCAAGACGTCCCCGTACAGATTGACCCGTATTCATTCCTTGCCGAGCTGCAAGTGCTATCGGGCAACCCCGTACAGAACTACAACAAGGACACGGGCAAGTATGAGCCTGACCGTTCCCTTGTTCCGTGCCTGCTGATGCCTTATGTCTCCGTACAGGACCCAGTAGGTATCATGAACGGGACTCAGGTGATAACCGGAGCTGAATACTACGAAGGATTTCCCAAAGCGGACGGTAGCAATCGCATCACTCCGTCCACCGCCGGGTACGTGATATCCGATGCCGGTACTCCAACTTATTCACTTAAGGTCAAAAAGAATATATCTTATGATAAGGCTCTGGAGATATTCTGCATCTTCTCATTCACGGATAAGCGCCGTAATACGGAAGAAAAGGTGGAGCGAAGTGCCATTCTTCGTACTACCATGTTCGATTCGAACAACTACTCTTTGAAGCTCAATAAACCCAAGAGTTGGTCTCTCAACCCGCTTGACTTTGTGGTCAACTCTTCAGGGCAGGTATTGCACGGCACTACTGCTCAACTCTATTCAGGCTCTACCGCTGTGCCCGATGCCAATGCGGTGTATTGGTGGGATGTGTTCGAGAATGGCGTATATCGAAACTTCACCGATGAAGAGATAGAGGTGTTCGTTGACGGCAAGAACCCTGACGGTTCGTGGAGCAAGACAATAACCCTTGATGTGCGGATGTTCAGGAACATCGTCCTGCGTTGCCGCGCGGCTTATTACAGTGGAGTAAAGCCCGGCTCTCCTACTTCCGACAACTTGCAGGATACTACATCCATCAAGATAGAGATGCCACCCACGCTACGGGTCAATACCCGCCAGACAAAAGGAATACGTGTAGACGCACGAATGAATAATACCGTCGGGTTCGAGGCTGTGATGAGCTATAACATCGGTACGGTATCCACCTCCAAGAGCGACTACTTCAAATACGAGTGGTACGTCAAATCCGCCAAGCCCGGCAGCACCGCCATCAAGGCCGGCGAAGGCCGTACGGTAGAATTCACACCTGCCTCCTATAAGTTCGATCCGAACTATCACATCGGCGTCTACTGCAAGGTCTACTTGTATGCCATGATGCAGGTGGTGGTATCAGGCACATCGGCCGTAATGAGCGGGACAAAATTAATAATCAGTACTAAATACGAATAGCTTATGAATTACTTACTTGTTAGAGAAGAGCAACTGGCAGGACAGGGGTATGACTACCGGTATAACGAACGCATACCCGACGGGCGGATCATCCTGCCTATGAGTGCAGTGAAAGTTTTGAGCAACTTCACCCCGGAGATTATATCCGAAGACAACTTGGTACAGCTTATCAAGGACCAGAAAGACAGCGGCCTGTATGACATTCCTGAAGAAGGGGCGTCAGGCGGAGAAGGTGATAATCCGGAAACACCTCCGGCGGGTGATGAACAGATAGAAGGCGAAGGAGGCACAGCATGAGCAGTATAGAAGGCATATTCACCCTTATCGCGCTGATGGACGGAACAACCATCAACGGCACGCTGCGTGTAGAAGGCACTCCGCTTGTGCAGCGGTATAACAAGGGTACGGACTTGTTCATTCCCGACTTTACCAAGCTTGCAGAGAATGCGCGCCCGACCGTAGTGACCATCTTGCGCAGCATTGCCGACGGTCTGATACTTGTACCGAACACAATTGAGTATCGTTACAACGATATCCTGCTGACGTTCGATGCCGGAGGGTTGTCCACTAACAACGGGATGGTGGGATACTTCAAGAAGATATCCGCTTACGCAACGAATATCGGCGGCACTACTTACAATCTGCCCGCGCTGCGTGTGATGAAGAACCTTATACCTATATCGGGTTACGACAATGACAGGATTACGGTATCGGGTACCATCGAGATAGGCGGCTCGTCAGTGGCATTCAACGCACTCTCTAAAGAGGTTGTCATCCAGGAGAGCACAGGTAACCAGTATGACGTGCTGATCACTAACAACAAGGGTTCTCAGCTATTGGTAAACAACGAGTCTCTGACTGACACGGCACGTGTGTTCAAGGATGGCATCGAGATTACCGATTATGCCGGATTTACTTTTCAGTGGGTGAAGACGCTGGGTGCCGGTGATACCAATTGGGGTACAGCCCGCACGCAGGTAGTGTCTACCGGTGACGTTAACAATGTGCTTAAGCTACGGTGCGACGTGTCTCTGAATGGTAGCAAGGTTGCTTCGGGTTATGATGAGATTACAGATTTCAGTGATCCTTATTATATGCTTACCAAGATAACCGGTATTGCAGGCAGCACCGTCCGGAAAGGTGAAACGGCCACCATCACACCTGTAGCGGCAAAACGTAGCACCGGTGAAGAAGTTCCCGGTCTTATCACCGGCTGGACATTCTCCATCAAGGACAATGCCGGAGCTGCTTTCATCCTTACAGGCAAGAGTGCAGCAACCTTTACCGCGACTAACGCAAAGGTGACTTATGAAGATATGGTACGTGCTAAGATGGGCTTGTCGGGCTCTATCAGCGGAACTGCATAAATTGAATGGTATGTTACTAACAGATGATTTTTACTTGACGGCTGAACCTGTCCGGCTATGGATTGAGGTCAATCCGGAGACGGTTTCACTGGACTGCAACAACGTTCAGAAGACACCTCTGTCCATCCGGTTCTGGTCGGGAGAGGGTAGCATTAAAACGGCACTGGCCGCTTATCTCACTCTGAAGGTGGAGAGTGTGGTAGGGAACAGCGTAACTACGCTATATACCTATACTTCTCCCGGTGCCGTGAGTTCGTATGGCTATACGATACCGTCAAACAGTTATCCTACCGCTAACCGTATCAGTATCCATTCGTATGAGGATGCTGCACGGACTAAGGAGATTGGAAGCAAGCAGATTAATATAGTTGTTGATAATCCTACGCCTTTTCCACGCTCAGAGGCATGGTCTACAGGTTTGACATACAAGAACGGCGAATATCTGTTGCAGGAAGATGTTATCTATATGTGGAGCAGCCGTGTTCCGGGGAACACCTCGGTTAGTCCGAAAGCTGATTTGTCAAGTGCAACGCCTAGTGGCAAGTGGAGGGCTTATCAGAACTGGCCACTGCTTGCTACTAATATAGCGCTCATCAAGTTTGGTTTAATAGGTTCGGCGGTGTTCAAGGATGAATTTATGTACTCACAACAGGGAAAGACCGCCGCCGGGGTTGATACAATTGATTATCGTAAGTTTGGAACGGATGATTTTATTCCTAACTTGCTTTTTAATTTTAGAACTGGACGTCAGGACTCTAATTTATGCTTTTTGAGGGCGTCTCTATATACACCATTTAATTTGCTCCTACCAAATGCGAATAATGCTGTGTATGCGGACTTTTCCACTGGTTTCAATCTTGATATTGGAAGATTGGTTAGTTCGCCTACTGTAGAATGTATCTTGTATTTGCCTAAGGCTGTATCTTACTCAGGTGCGGTATGCTACTTGTATAACAGCTGTGGGGCATATACGAGGAGTGGCGCACCTTGCACGGTTAAGATAAGTAATTCCGGGCAATTCCTTAATCTGTATAGCTCCGTAGGCACCAATGCTAATGCTATTAAAATAGGAGCTAGCAAGATGCTTAGACTGCGTGCTGTAGAAAGTCGAGATATGGATGGTACTGCTGGAACTATATACTGGTATATAGAAAATCCGGAAGATTGTACAGTTGCTGGATATGCTCCCCATTAATAAGCACAAACAGACAGATATCCTTGCCCACAAGGGAGTAATATTGCGGGAAATTGATTTACAAAACGAGATTAAAAACAAGATGTTAAATTGGGCGTTTTATATACTATTGAAAAACGCCCGTAAAATATGAAGGTATGATGGAGAAGATAGATATTAATAAGGTAGAGAGAGCAATGCCTAATGGTGTACCGGCTAAAATACGTGGATTAGATGCCAATGGCAATGGGATTGTTACGCATATTGGAGAAATTCCGATACCTAAGATATCAACATATCTAACAGAAGTAGGCATTGGAGTTTCATCAGGAATAAATAAGCCATGTTTTATATATATTCAAAATCCGGCAAATTCATACGAGATATCAATTGCCTCGTTTATTAATAAAATAATATATCCCATCGTTGATATATCAGAAATTGATTTCTCTAAAGAAAATCCATCAAAACAAATATCATTATATGTCGAAAATGGTATGATTTATACTCGTTTAAATAATCCAGTTTCACCAAGGAGCGTTCTTATTTGGAGAATTTCAATTGTAGAATAATTTTTATATATAAGTTATATCTCTTTTTTCTCTCATATCTTCCGCCCGTAAAATGTAAGAGTATGATGGAGAAGATAGATATTAATGACACAGGGGTTGTGGACGGCATTCGCAACAAGATGGAGGTAGCTAGGTCTACAAGTAAAGGGCTAATGCCGGAAGGAATGAGTTCTGCAGGTGATGTATCTAATGGGAAATGGTATCGCATCGCAAATACGGGTCAATCAGTCCAACCGTCATCTGGATTGATTAACTTTGGAAACAGATTCTATAATGATAGTCAAAAAGGCCTTTTAATTTATATGGCTACTTGTCCTACCCTAGAAGGCGCGACAATTATTAAGATAACTTCTACTAAAGTTGCCCCGATAGCTAAAGCCCGAGTAGTTTATTCAAAGAATGATAGCGCTACAAATTATGTTGATGTATTCATCTCACTAAATGGAACAAACACACTCATGATTTCTGGTTCATGCCTTATAAACCTCACGCTTAAAGCCCCAATCGAAGTTTCCGAAACTCCCGATGCCGGATATTATGTCAAAGAATTTACATTCTAATCATAGGCGACCGAAGCCGCCTATTTTCTTGCCGTATTCTTCGCCCGTAAAATGTACAAGGTATGATGGAGAAGATAGATATCAAGGATGCTAGTATAGCAGAAACTATAAGGGGGAATATGCCAGTGGCAACTGGCATATTGAATGGGCTAATGTCCAGCAACTTAGTTACAGGAAAACTCGGTAGTACCAAAATTATTAACTTCGACACATATAATGGCGAAACGCCCGTCATCGCCACTAAAGGTATTAACAGCGGAACTTCTCCCAATGGTGAAAATTCTTCTTGGTTTATCTTGTGGCAATATAGCAGTATAGATGCTCCGTATAAGGTGCAAATAGCCGTCGGAATATCTAGTAGTGGGTTATATACACGAAACTATACAAATAAAGGAGATTGGGAATCTTGGGTTAAATATTGATGTAGATTACAAAACATTAGCAGGGGGGAATTCCCCCTGCTATACTATTCCAATAAAGCTTCAAACCCGCCTTCAAATGCGCTGTTATCAGCCGTTTCCATCTTCAGAATGATACCTGCCGTATTCATTGTCAAAACATCCAGTACCGGGGTATACTGTAGTCGTTCTGCGTATATCCGGCACTTGCCATCAGCATCCGTCTTAGCTTTAATCTTGATCTCATAAGTACCAGCCAATACCTTGACTCTTATAGCAGGATTTCCGGTGGATCCACCTTCCCTTGCAAGTCTGATAAAATACAAATTAGGATATCCACCAGTTGTTGCAGATATAGATAAAAGGATTGAGCCTGTAATGGGTAAAGAGTTACTTTCAAAAAGCAATACGCTTGACTGTGTATTCTTTGTTCCTATTATCCCTGCAGGCATCAATCCCTTGTTCGTTACTGTAGCTACCGCCATCTTATTACGAATGCCATCCACAACCCCTCTATCATTGATATCTATCTTCTCCATCATACCTTTGTATTTTACGGGCGAAGAATGCGGTATGAATATAGGCGACCGAAGCCGCCTACTAATTAGTGTAAAACATTTATACATCTATGAGATTACCAAATCTTTTTCCAAGCACTCCATTTATTAGTGTTAAATGAGCGTATGTACGATGCGTTGCATCCGAAATATTCAATAAACCATTGTAATGTATAACCTGATCCTATTCTAAACACTAAACATATCCCCCATTCGTTAGTAGGACTATTTGGAACAGTTGAGGAAACGAGAAGCCTTGATTCTTTTTTTATATCATTCAAATCATAGTTGTACTCACCCATATTATCATAGGGTGCATAATAATTTGGCATTAATCCGTTCAAACTTGGTGTTGCAACTGCCATTTGTTTTCTAACCGCTTCTGCTATACTAGCATCCTTAATATCTATCTTCTCCATCATACCTTCATATTTTAGGGGCATTTTCTCTTCCTGTTTTTTGTCCTTCTATCTTATTTTCTTTTTCCCGAACTTTGACTTACAAAATAAATCACAAATGTCACAGATTGTATATGGATATATCCGTGTGTCTACTGATAAGCAAACAACGGAAAACCAAAAGTATGAAATTCAAATATTTGCCAAAGAAAAAGGGCTTGTTGTTCAGAGATGGGTAGAAGAAACGGTATCTGGAACAAAAAAAGTAAGTAAACGGAAATTAGGGACATTAATACGTAATTTGAAGGCTGAAGATATACTGATAACAACCGAAATATCACGCATAGGAAGACGCATATTCGAAGTGATGAATGTCTTTTATACTTTAATAGAAAAAGGCGTAATTATGTATTCTGTAAAAGAGCATTTTCAATTGGAAGATACTTTTATAGCATGTCTGATCTCATTTAGTTATATGATGCAGGCCCAAATAGAAAGAGAGCTTATTTCATCTCGTACCAAAAATGGACTGGCACGAAGAGTTTCCGAAGGAGTTAAGTTAGGCAGAAAAATAGGAGGAGAAAATAAGTATCATAAGCTTTCCGGAAAAGAAGATCTTATCAGAACGATGGTTAATTACCATTATACCAAAGCCGATATTTGTAGAAAGTTTAAATGTAATCCGGTAACACTTGATAATCAATTAAAGAGGATGGGAATAGAATGGGAAAAGAAACCTAAATTTCATAAAAAAAAGGGACAATAAAGCTGATCGTTTTTTGTCCTTCGTTACTTCGTCCTCTTTGCCTAACTTCGTGGTGTAAGATTGAAAAAGATATGCCCAAAACAAGGAAAAAGATACAATTACCTGCGCTACCAAAAAGCTGGAGCCACCTATCCACCGAAGAGTTGGAAGAGGTAAATCGCCTGATGCGCTGCAAACAACAAGCACAACAAACTACCGATCCCTGCATCGCAGACCGAAGATTTAAGTTGCAATGTTTCCTATACCTAACAGGAATGAAACTACTTAAACGCACAGTGGTAGACGACAAAGACGAAATAGTCTACTTGCTCCGTAGGAAAGGAATTTCTCATCTGTTAGAGTACATTCCGATGCGTAGCTGGCAGATTTCTCAATGGATAGACTCTGGTCTTTCGTTTCTGGACAATCCGCAAAAGCGAACGATGTCTCCTTATCAGTTTGTCTGGGTGAGAGAGAAAAAGTTTAAAGCGCCTGCCGACCTGCTTACCGATTTGACCTATCAGCAATATAGCAGCGCGCAAACTTTGCTGTCTGGCTATTGGAATACGATAAAGTTGATTGATACCCTAATAGAGCAAAACGCTTTGCGTGTCGCCATTCGGGAGCAGTTAAAGAAGATATACGAGTATCAATGCAAGTTTCTGGCGGCACTATTCACGCCTTGGTATATAGAAAAGGAAACGGTGAAGGAAGGAAAAACCATTAAAGTGCATCATCGGGTGTGGATATACGACCAGTCGCAGATAAAAGAAAATGCTTGGCGTTTCCGTAAGGTGAGCAGTCGGATGTTTCCCGTGATGCTTCAGTTTTTTCAGAGTGTACAGCTCTATTTTAGCTACATATTTCCCGACCTGTTTACTACTGATAAGGGCGCAGGCAGCAAGGATATGCTTACGATAGAGGTAGAAATGGTAAATGCCGTAATGAAGTATCAAGGGTTTAAGGATTACAAAGAGGTGTATGAAAGCGATTCGGTGCGTTGTTATAAAAGTCAGGCGGATGCAGCAAGATGGAGTTGCAACAAAAGAATATTTAAATAAATGATTATGAAAGTATTTTATGAAAGCAAATTAGCAAAATGTCTACTGTTACCAGGTTACAGTAGCATCACATTAGGTTGTTTTGTCTTTACCAAGAAAAGTGAAGCAGAAATAGAACAACGAGTTCTTAACCATGAAGCAATTCATGTACGGCAGTGGAAAGAGACAACTCTTTTGTCTTTTATCGTTTTAATTTTTTTCGGTTATTTTGGGCTATCTGCCACTTGGTTGCTATCTGTTCCTTTTGTTTATTATGGATGGTATGGCATTGAATATCTTTTTCGGGTAATTTATTGGATACACAAAGGAGTAAAACAAACTACGTACAAAAGTGTAACCAATGCCGCATATCGTACCCTTTGTTTTGAATCTGAAGCTTATGCAAATGAATTAATCTATAATTATACGGATGTACGAAAATTCTTTGAAGTAATTTATTACTTCCGCTAATATTTATTTATATAATTTACAGCCATGCACATTGACGAAACAAACACCGCAAACGCTATTACGCAAGGAGGCACAGCCGCCTTCTTCAGCGTATACCTCAACCAAGCATACATGGAGATGCTTCCTTGGATTATAGCGGCTATACCGCTTATTATTAGCGATCTCTATTTTGGCATAAAAAAAGTAAGGTTTAAGTATGCTGATAGCAATCGGCAAAGCGAAAAACCGTCGTTTACAAAAGCCATCGGGATGACTATTGATAAAGCATTTAGCTACGTATGCTGGATACTGATAGCCACTACGCTAAGTATAGCTTTTGAAACAACCGTTATTAAGTATACTATCATGGGTATTGTGTATCTGAAAGAAGTGATTTCCTGTTTCCGAAACTACTTCAACTCTAAAGGCTATGACGTAAACGAAGCTGAGATGTTTAAGCTCATGTGGAAAATGGCGGTGCGCAAAGGCGAAGAATTTAACGACGATATAGACAAAGTAATAACTAAAAAAGAGGATAACGAAAATGAAACCAAGTGAATTTGTAAAGTGGCTATACCCGGCTGCTAAAAAAGGAGAAATTAGTCCTGTATTTGTGGTAGCGCAAGCAGCACTCGAAACAGGGTGGGGGAAAAGTAAAATTGGTGAGTTTAACTTGTTTGGAATCACCAAAGGAAGCTGGACGGGAAAGACTAAATTAGTTTCAACCACGGAGATTCTTAGTTCTCCCAGTGTAACGTTTGCCAGTCCCGAAGTGGTACATTCTATCACACCGTTAGTCAGCGGAAAGTATCGCTATTCTGTTTCAAGGCTTTTCAGGGATTATGAATCTTTAGAACAATGCCTATCCGACCACTTTGCCATCTTGAGCAAACCCCACTTTGCTCACGCATGGCCCTATCGCAACAATCCCGCAAGGTTTGTAGAGCAACTGCAAGCAGGGAAGATGAAATATGCTACCGATCCAAATTACGTATCTACCATGAAAAAGATGTTTGCGATGGTCGAAAAAATAGCCAGGGAGGAACAGTTATGAAACGCTCACTCTACATATTCTGTCTGCTTATCATCTGTTTAGTGTGTCTCAGTTCCTGCGCCACATCCAAGAACACCGATACGCAGAAGCAAGCAGATTATACCGATGACTTCTCTCGCATACAGAAGTCCATCGAATCACTGAAAGCGGATGTGATCAAGCAAACGCAGGTGACTACCGATAAGCTGAGCAACCTGAAAATAGAGAACCGCACGGTGATACTTTCTCCGCCGGATTCTACGGGAAGACAATACCCGATGCAAGAAAGCACCACCACCGCATCAAAAGATGAAAAGGAAAATACTCGGATAGACGAAACCGTAAATATATCTATTCAACAACTTGCCACTCGTATAGATAGCCTTGCCGAAAAACTTACCGCTTTGATTAACGAGAAACAAACCGTAGTAGAACTATCTTGGTGGGATCTAAATAAAGATAAAATATATGCCGGCATTATTGTTGTGCTCTTTTTGGCAGGAATTGTATTGTCCTACCAATTAAAAAGAAGTAGAAGCCCGTTATCGTAAACAGATAAACGCATTTCTTTTCAGAGGCTAAGAAAATAAAAAGAAAGCCTCACAACCCTTCACCGACTACCAATCAAGAAAAAGGGTAAACATCGCAAGCGCTGTTTGGAGGCTTTCAAGGCTTAACAACAGCAGTTTGCGATGTTTTGTTTTTAATAAATACCTTTTTAACTATGAAATTAGAAGAAATTTATCAAAAGGTGAAGGCATCCGTTTGCCGCGAAACGGGAGTGGACGAAGAAAGCATTCTTCACAGCATTAAAGAACCTTGTGTGGATGCACGTTACATTATGGTGCATCTGCTTTCGCAATGGATGACGGACGAAGAGATTTCGCGGGTCACGGGATTGAGCCGCACGTGTGCCAACAAAATACGAAATTCTTTTCAGCGGCGGATCAATAAGTACTCTATCCGTTCGGTATATGGAGATATTTTAAAGTCTCTTCCTGATACCGAAATAACGCTTCCTGAAACTGCCACAAACCAGCCACGAATTAGCCACAAATCAATGACAAATTAACCACGCATCCGCCACGGATTTTTTCTTTTGACACGATCTTATGCGGTTCTTTGCCATGCAATTCCAATTGGGTTGCCTTGTAACATCTAAACTTTAAAGTGATGGATACTGAACACAAAGAAGTGATTAAAGAAAAGATCTACGAAGATCACCGTGGTCATGACATGGACCGCGTGGAGAGAAAAGCCCGTAACGGTTTCGGTATGGGACTTGCCGGCGTATTGACCGGTGGTGCAGCTTTGCTGAGTCAATTTAGCGGCCGCCGTGGTGGCTTGTGGGGAATTGGCGGAGGTGGCTCCGGTATGCCCGAAAATGTGAACATCAACACCCTTGGTGGAGGAGTCGGAGGCGGTTTAATGGCCCCTACCGCTTTTCAAGCATGGGAAAAAGGCTGCGAAGAAGCATTGGCTTTGACCAATACTATCTGGAGCCTGAAGGTGAACACAATGCAGGACATGTACAACATGCGCCAAGTTGATTCACAGGAAAAGTTTAATCTGTATCAGTCTCAGGTTAATGCAGACTTTGGCCTGTACAAGTCTCAACGTGACGGTGATGACGCTTTGGCTGCTAAGCAGAACCAAGACGCATTCAATCTCTACATCTCTCAGCGCAACGGCGATGATGCAATTCTTGCACGCGTTAGCTGTCTGGAGAAAGAGGTTGCTGTAGGTGCTGCAATCCGTCCTTATCAGGACAAGCTTATCCAGTGCGAAATTGAGAAGGCATTTACTGCCGGTATCAATTACACTGACCGTAAGACTTGCCGCATGATTACCGGAGAATTGGTTCTTCCAAGCACTCCGACTGTGACAGGGTTCCCGAGCTATCAAGCTTGTTGCCAAGGTGCAGTAACTCCTCCGGCTGTTTAAGCAGAGAAAAAGTTAGTGGCGGGTGCGCTTTCGGGCGTGCTTGCCACTTTCCCCATTTAGATGTAAAACCCCACTAACTAACGATTTTTATGGCAAACAATATATTTTTGAGAGGATCAGCCGATCCGTTGCTCGGACCGCAGGGATACCAGATACCCAATATAGACGATAAGCTGGAACAGCTCAAAACTGCTTACGAGCAGTTGTCTATTCAGAAACAAAATGTGGTTCAACAACAACAAACGGCAGGAAGACCGCAACAAAGCCAATCTCCCGTATGGGACGAGGTGGATAAGATAACTGCTGAAATGACCGACCGCGAGTTTGAGATCATGTCCGAAAACGAAGAATTTAAGCAGAGCCAGCAACGCATTATGGAAGTGCTTCAACGCGAGCAAATGCGCATCATGCGCCCCATTGTAGAGAATTGCAAAGATGGAAAAGACGCGCTCGAAAATCATTTTACTCTTGTAAAACGTCTCAAGAAATCGGCAGCCGAAGAAGCCAACCGCAACCTCGAACTGTTCAACGAATACACCGAGAAGTATCCCGATATGCCTTATGCCGAATTCCTGAAAATGAAAAAAGGAGGAGGAAAGAAAAAATGAACCGAACGGAAGCACTTATTATAGAGTTGCGCAAACAGATTGCGGAACTTAAAGAAGAAAACAGACTATTAACCCAAACCATCGAAAGCCATGCTATATCCAAAGGAAAAGATAAACGAGTTCAAGGGAAATCTGAAGACAAGCCTTCAGGAATGGGGGAACAGTAAGATTGACGCCCTGTGCGGAAATAACCCGCGCATGAAACCTGCTTCTATCTACATGAAGCGAGGGCTGAACAATTGGATTGAAATGGAGGACGAACGCATCAACAAGGTAGTAGATCGGTCGCTCCTCTTCATTTCCGACAAGAACGGTGGCATCGACACCGATATGCTGATAGACGATGCCGTAGAAATATTTAAGGGGATGGATAAACAACAGATGGAGCTGGGCATGTTCCTCCTGGAGTACGGAAAGGGCGAAGTTTCCGTTTCCATTCCCCACAACTTTATGCTCGACATGATATTTGGAGATTTAGGAAAAGTGCGCCTCACAGCCGACGATTTGCTTGAACTCAAAGAGTTGCTTTGAACGCCGATTGATAGTAGTAACCATTTAACAAAAGAAAAAAATGAAAACGTATGCCGAATTTATAAAAAGCGCGAAGGAAAACGGAGTGGCCACCGAAAAAGCCATGTGGAAAGGCGTGGATAGCGTAGACGAACTGCTGTGCATGGTGGCCGAAGAACACCCGGAGCTGTATGAGCAATTTATGCGCAAACAGCATCAAGCCATGTACGGCTGTCATTACGACAAGCATTTTGCCGAGATGGATGTAGAAGGATTGAAGTTTACCGCCCCAAGCGGCGAAAAGCGTTCGGGTGCGCATTGGAGTGCCGACCAGGTGCAAGATGCCACCAAAGGAATGTCTTTCCCCAGCGGAACTACCGCATGGGACAAATACGTGGCATTCAACTCTTTCTATGCCGACCTTTGCACCGTGCTCGACGAAGCGCTGATTCTGAAAGCTGCCCATAAGTTTTACTTTGCCGACGAAGACGCTCCGGCAGGGAAAATCTGGCATTACATGACCGCTATGCATTATAAAGAATCGTAACGCCCTATGGACTACAATGCCCCTACCCAGAACCGATGCGGTTACTCCTGCTGCGCCATACGATTACTTTCGGGATGGATGTCGGCCTTGAGTACCCAACTGGGAGAAGTAAACCAGCAGTTATGTGCCATAGAGCAGTCTGTTTCAGGGAATCAGACTGCTCTCTATCAGCTTTACGCTACGTTGGCCAATCACAACCCTATGTCTGTAGCCGCCGAATATCCTACGCTCGAAGCAGACAGGGTGACGTATGACACTACCCGCGTATTATTCTCCGATATGCTCAATCCACAGTTGGTTGTCCTTTTCAAACAACCGTTTGCCGATGCGCTCCCGGTTTACTTTAAAGACTTGAGCAACTATGAGCATATTGTCACGTTTGGCAATGCACAAACTCCGGCACTTTCTTCTCAGTTGGTCAATAACTATCCTTATCCGGCTTTGTACGTAGGAAACTATATAATTCTGAACCCTACCGAGGAGACAATGGAAGATTTTAAAAACGGAACAATCACTTAGCAAATGTTGATTTGACCATATATGACAAGTAATGAATACATAAACCTATTAATTGACGTGGCAGACTGCGGTTGTTATCCCGACTATTGCCGCGCATGGAGGACAATTCAATGGTGGATCATTTAGAACGCATTTTGCATCGGTCTATTCCGTTTATCGTAGTAATTCGGGTAGCAATGATGTTTATGTAAGAATATTATATGTTTTTCTTTTAGTATTCGTGCTATTTATAATAATCTATCGGATTGTTTCCATCCGCGTTTTTTCTTTTCTTCTTTTCTTTGCGTATGTCTTGCCAACTGCTTAACTTTGAATATTAATTCATTAAAAAACAGACAAGATGTATAAATTTAAACTTTACTATTTGGTGGTGATAGCGCTTTGCGCTGTTTCCTTTTTGTCGTGCTCCAAAGATGACGGGTCGGAACAGGAAACCCCTACTTCTCAATTAGAAGCCAAACTGATAGCCGGATATTACTACAATGGAACGAAAGAATATCAGGCCATCCGTTTTTTGCCCGACCATACCTTTCAATGGATGGAAAAGCTGACTTATTCAAAATACGACAGAGATTCTGAAGCTGTATACAACGGAGTTTGGACTATCGAAAACGAAACGGATATTGTATTGAAATGGGACGGAGACTATGCGCCCAACAAAAAAGCACCTACATTGATGCTCCGCACTTCTTTTGTGGATGGAAAGATGGCATTTGCCGACCAAACAGGCGCTAATTGCCTTTATACGCAAGACGTCATATCTACCTTTATAAATAAGGAGATGATAGGGCGTACCTTTAAAGCAGGAAACGCTTATAGCTATGGAGGACTTAAATTAAAGAATACTCAAACAATCGTTTTTAAAGAAGACGGTTACGTGGATTGGACGCTCGAAGAACGATTCTCTGATAACGACGTGGTTCGCCACCAATACGCAGCTACCGGAAAAACGTGGCGCAACGTTTCCGAATCAGAAATATACATTGAATGGTTCTACAAAGGAGAAGGTAATGTCCCTTATGACGAAGTGGTATCTCCTCCGCTTAGAATGACAGATTTAAAGTTAAAAGAGAATGAGAAAGGTGAGTGGCTGCTTTACTTTGAGAATGGGTACGATTACCTAAGCAATACCAATTACGTGCGTAAGTAATATTTCCTATTTACATAAAAAGCACTTTTTATTTTTATCAAAACCAACACGAGATACCCAATCTCTCTTTGATTAATTCACCCGCAGGGGAGCAAGAAATTGCTCCCCTTTTTTTGTCCTTCATTATGCCCTCCGGTCTGCCTAACTTCGTAGAAAAAGAGCGAAGAGAATATGGCAAACCTAAACCAGAAGATAGCGAGAATTGATGTTTTGATAGGCGGAGCCGACCAAGCACGCCAGCGCACTGAAGAGATGCGTAAGCAGTGGTCGGCTCTTGGCAAGAGTGTGGCCGAAGCTAAGAAGCAAATGGAAGGGAGCACTGACACCGTTACTTATGATAAGAATAAGAAGCGGTTTGAAGATGCGATGAAAGAGCAGAAGCAAGTGCAGAAATCCATTCAGGAAACGGAGCGCAACATCAACACTGTAGAGAAATACCTTTCCGATGTGTCCGGTCAAACGCTTCGTAACCTGAACCAAGGAAAGAAAGCGTTAAGCCAAATGCTGCTTGGCATAAACCCGAAAAATTTAAAGTCGCTTGATACCGTTCGCGATTATATCAAACAGATAGCCGACGAAGCCCAACGCCGGAAAGGTAGCCTTGTAGAATTTTCCGACATCATCGGGAACATTGGAAACGTCAGCGATAAATCGCTCTCAATGGCTAAACAACGGTTGCAGGATCTACTGGCTACTACGAAACTCAACTCGCAAGAGATGATCCGTTACCGTGCGGAGTTGGAGCAAGTGGAAGCTGAAGAGAAAAAAAGGGTCGCCACCAAAGCCCAAACCACCCTTGGAAAAGTGCAAGGAGGTACATTCTCCGGCACAATCAGCGAAACCAAAGATGCCATTAAAGAGTTGGAGCAGTTTAAACTTCAACTCAAAACGACGGATGTAACCGGCATTAAGCAAGTGGATGATGCCATCTCCTTGCTCAATGCGAATTTGAAACAAGCATCCAATGCCGCTCTTTCTTACGACCAGGCCATAGAGCAAGCTGCACAAGTAAAAAGCGGAAATTTTCGTGGCACTTACGAAGACCTCGAACGGCTTAAAAAAACATTGCTTGAATACAAAACACAACTTCAAGTAGGCGATACGCGCGGACTGGAAGAGATTCAGAACGCCTTCCGATCCATCGAGGAAGCCGAGCGCAAAGCTAAGGCCGAAGCTGTGGATATCAACAATGTGATGAATAACCTTAAGACCGTTCCAATGAAAGATCTTAAGGTTGCCGCTCAACAACTGCAAGAGGAGTTGAACGCCGCTACGCAAGGCACGGAAGAATTTATTGTCAAGTCCGCACAGCTCCGCCAAGTAAACTCCCAGATAGAAACCGTAAACAAGCAGTGGAAAGAGCATGATAATGCCGTGATGCGAGTCATTAAGCGGTTGGGCGCATACGTCTTGGTCTATGCCGGGTTCAACGAACTGTGGGGAAAAGTGAAGCAAATGACACAGGCTAACTTAGATTTGAGTGATAGCCTTGCCAATATTCAGAAAGCCACCGGACTTTCAGCCGAATCCGTAGCCGATCTGAGTCGAGAAATAGATAAGATAGATACCAGAGAAAGCCAAAAGGGACTTCACGATTTAGCATTTGAAGCCGGTAAGTTAGGTTTGACCGCTAAAACCGACTTGATAGAATTTGTAGAAGCTGGGAATGAAGTGATTACCGCTCTGGGAGATGAGCTTGGAGGTGCAGAAGCTGTACGTGGGCTGATGAAGATAAACGATCTGCTGGGAGAGACTAAACGCCTGGGAGTTGGTCAGGCTCTCAAAGCAACAGGTAGTGCTATCAACGAATTATCAAATACCTCTACCGCCAGCGCAGGCCCTATTGCCGACATCATTTCGCGCATTGGTTCGGTAGGAGCGGCCGCCCGTCTTTCCATGCCCGACATTGCCGCACTGGGCGCAACAGCCGACGCACTCGGCCAAGAAGTAGAAGTGAGCGGAACCGCATTGAGTAAGTTTATCACCTCTTTGCAAACAAACACGCGTGGCATAGCCCAAGCAGTAGGCATCAATGACGAAGAATTACAGAAGTTGATGGATGCCGGGAAAACGATGGAAGCCATGATTATGGTACTCGAACGAACCAAAGGCATGGGCGGATTGAAAGAGATCGCTCCGTTGATGAAAGAATTTGGTAGTGACGGAGAACGATTGAACCGTGTAATCACCGCTTTTTCGTCCAACGTAGATGTGCTCAAAACGCAGGTAGATACCTCTCGCACCGCTTTTAGTGAAGCTACCAGCGTCACCAGAGAATACAACGTAATGAATGAAAGTGCGATGGCGCTTGTTCAGCGACTGGGAAATATGCTGATGGAAACGTTTGTCAATTCCAGGTTTGTGGCCGGAATAAAAAGCGTATTGCAGTTCTTTATTGATATGCCCAACTGGATAGAAAGAAACCGTGTGGCTTTTGTTGCACTAAAAATAGTTCTTGCTGAAATATTGGTTCTTATCGCAGCCAAAAACTGGGCGCTCTTTCTCACTACGCTTAAATCTATCGGTGCATTTATTGCCGGGCCGTTTATAACCGGATGGAAAGCCCTACGTTTACAGATATTAGCTGCCGAAATGCAACTATCTCTTGCAGGTGTAGCCACGGCCGGTCTTACCGGGAAAATAAGAGTACTATGGGCAGTAATGAAAGCCAATCCATTAGGCATTATCCTAACCATTCTCACGGCTGTAGGCGTAGCTATGTACGATATGGCTACTCACGTAAGCGCCACGGCAAAAGCTACCGGAGAATATAACGCCCAATTAGTAAAAGAACGTTTAGAACTGGATGCGCTTTTTGCCGGGCTGAGCAATAACAACATCGCCCTGAGCGAAAAGAAAAAGTTGATTGATGAAATAAACAATCGCTATTCTTCTTACCTCGGTTTTATGTTATCCGAAAAAAGCAGTGCCGATAAGTTGGCGGCCGCTCATGACTTGATTAACGCTAAACTTCGCGAACGACTTGCGTTGCAGCTTCAAGAAAAGATGAACGAACGTTCGGCTGAAAAGTTAGCCGGGTCTGTACAAGGGACTACTTCCGGTCTCCAAGAAACACTTTCTTCTTCGCAATACGTTACAGGTGCTCGCGTAAAAGAAGCCATGGAACTCATTCGCAACACCATTTTCGAGAATATCGACAAGGGCGCTGACGAGATATCGGCTAAGGTAAAAGATAAATTGGTGTCTCAGTTCAACACACCGAGTTGGAAAGGATATGGAATTTCTCTTTATCGGGATTTGGATAAAGACCTATCCGGATTGATCAGATCGCAGAAAGAATACAATCAAGAAGTAAAAGATGCTACCGATTATGTAAAAAGCGATTTGACCGTTGCCAATAAGCAAGCGATGGAATCCAACATAAAACTGCTGAATTCAATTACGAAGGAGTATGATGCGTTAGTTTCCTCTTCTAAAAGTGCCACCAAAGCCGAAGACATAGAAGAAATAAACAAAAAGCGTGTAGAGAAAGCGAAGGAATACATTGCGATAGCTAAAAAGCAAATGGAATCGGCCACAGGAGAGCAGGTTAAGTACTTGCAAGAAGCCATCAATTCATACACTCAAATAATCACCAAACTAACCCCAAATAATACCAAACAGATAAACGTTTGGGGCGAAGGCCTATCGTTAGAAAAAGCAAGCATTGACCAACTGGTAGTAAAGTACAAAGAGCTGTTTGACGAACGCAAGACCATGCGCGAAGATGCGCAATACGACACTGTTTATTCGAAGCAATTTACCGATCGAAAAGAAGCCATGGCATGGTATCTCACAGAGTTGAAGAAGATACAATCGCAGCTTAATAAGATGGGCTATAATGAAAAGGGAAATTTCCTAAAAGAGAAATCCCCCGGCGGTCGCAAAGTCACTTTTGGCGGAACAACTAAAACCGAAAAAGAGATAAATGAAGAATACACTGCTGCTATTTCTGCCCTCGAAGCCTATTATAATAAGGAGAAAGAAGTAGTTACTCGTGCTTATGTAGATCAGCAGACCACCGAAGAAGAGAAGAACCGCCAACTCTTAAAGAAAGACGAAGAGTTCCTCACCGACCGCATCGCCCTGCGTAGGAAACTGCTGGGTAAAGCCGGTGGAGAGCAATTTGACCAATCGAAGTACGTGCAAACCAGCCCGGAAACAGGCGAAACAACCGATTATTTCAAAGGGAAAGACCTCTCTAAACTGAAAGGATTCATCAAACAGATGGGCCAGCGAATGACCGACGGAATGCTGGAAAAGCTGACGGAAGATGAATTGAAGATTATGCAGAAAGCCGCCGAGCACATGGCGAAGATTCAAAAGATAATCCTTGATAATGACTTCACCGGCCAAGTAGACAAGCAGTATCAAGACGAACTGGAAGCATTGGAACTATTCTGGGGAAAAGAAGAGGATGTAACCAAAGAATCCGGAGAAAAGCGCCTCGATTATTTGCGTATGCTTTCTAAAGAATCTTATAACATGGATTCTGCCGGATTGCAGGAACGCATGGGCAAATACGGAGAGTTTGGCGAATGGATGAAAGGTCGTACTGGCGAAGATTACCAAGCCTTGTTACTCATGCTTCAGAAGTTTTATGACGACACAGAAGAAGCGGAGAATAAAGAGTTGGAGCGGAAGAAGCGCATTGCCAACAAAGGATGGGAGAAGAGCGGGCAGAAAGCCGGTTGGAACGCAACAGACGTTGAAGACAAAGCCAATGTGGACTTTATGGGAAATTTGAAAGACGTTGGTTTAGCTTCCGAGTCGATGGTAGATGATGCCGAAATTCAAATGTATCAAAACCGATTAAGTGCCGCACAAGCCTATTACGACTATATGCTACAAGCAGGAGCCGACACCACCGACGCCGAACAAAAACGAAACGAAGCGATGATGGAACTGAGTAATCAGGAGATAGAAATTACCAAATCAAAACTTCAAACGCTCAAAGACTATACCGATGCCGTAGTCGATTTTTCCGGGCAAATGGGAGAAGCGGCTTTTGGTGAATTAAAAGATCGTCAAGAGGCAGGGAAACAGCTTCTAAGAACCACTATGCAGCTCACGAAGAACTTAATCATGGAAAAGATTAAGGAACTGATAATGAAAAAGGCACTTGGGGTACAGGATGTTGCGATTACTCAAGGAGTAGAAAGCGCAAAATCAATAACGCAAGGGACTGGTGCTATTAAAGATTTAACCGTTCAAGGAGCTAAAACAGCAGGAGATGCGGCATTAGGATTATCAAGTGGCGCTTCAAAAACCATTGGTCAGTTAGGCTGGTGGGGTATTCCTCTCATTGCCGTTATTGGCGCTGCCCTTTCCGCTCTTATGGGAGCTGCTATGGGAAAAATGAACAAAGCCAAAGAAGAAATTGCATCGACCACCGGAGCATCTAACAAAGGTCGTGTCGCTGCCGGCATGTTAACATACGCCGATGGTGATTATCCCGTGCTTGGTAATGACGGACAGATATATAACGCCGCATATCAGAAAGACCTAAAAACAGGCGTATATGGTGGTGGCGCACACTTTGGCATCTTCTCCGAGAAGAAACCCGAGATGATTGTAGATGGAGACACTACCCAGCGCATTATGTTCAATTATCCGCAGGTGTATGAATCAATTTTAACTATTGCCCGCAACGGTCGTTTGAAATCATCTATGCCGACCTACGCCGATGGCAGCTATCCATCTATCCCCGCATCTGCCAATCCAATCGGCGTAGCCTCTGGTTCAATGGGCGGAAGCAACACCCAGATGATGGAAATGATGGTCAACGTAGGAGAAACCCTTGCTGCTCTCAACGCACGTTTGCAGCAACCTATAAACGCCGTGGTAGATCCTTACGGAACCAAAGGCGGCGTAAACTCGCTCAATAAAGCTACCAAATTTATGCAAAAACGAAACCTTATTAAAGGATAATGCCCCATGAAAGGAATACAACTTAAACTAAAAGGAGAGTGGATAGCTCTCCCCAAAGATTTCTCTCTGAAGCTGGAACAAACAAACCCGTTATTCAACGAAGATGGTGCTTTTTCTTTTCCATTTGAAGTACCTATTGAGCCAAACCGCCATCTCTTTAAAAACATAGCCGATCCTTTTGGGGACATTCGCCTAAAAGACATTGACGGCATGGAAGCGGAACTGTGGTTTGATGGAATAATGATTTATAAAGGAATTATAGAAACAGACGAAGAAATAGAATTTGAAAATTTTATTCCAATGACGTTTCTTTCGGGAAATGGGGATTTTATGTCTAAGATTAATGGTCTGAATGCGAAAGATGTATTGTTAGACAGGGAGATTAGGCTAGGTACTTTAGTAACAACAGCACACGGAAGTGCACCGTCTGGTCCTATAACTATTGGGCATCATGCTTTTCTTCCGGAAAGTATCATGATGGGATATGACAATGTAAATATTGTAGACCAATATCCAATAAAAACATATTGTAATGTTCGCGTTTGTACATCAAACGAATTAGGAAAATATAAAACTCTAGAAGCAAAAAGGCCTTTTAGTGGAATTTGTTTCTATGTATTATATTTTTTAGATTGCTTATTTAAGCAATTAAATATAGTTGTAGGTAAAAATGAATTATTGTCTGTAGAAGACATGAGCAGACTTGCTTTTTTTACAACAAAATGCAAGTACACGTTATCAGAACAAGAAAAAGATATTCCTTTCTCTTACATAAAACAAAACTTTGGAGAAGACTTCGAATTAACTTATAGATTACTAGCTGGTAGAGGAGACACAATAAATACAAACCAGTTTAAGTTTAAAGGAAAAGACGTCTATGCTAGCAATGAAAATTTTCCGGATGTTTCAATTGTTGATATTATCAATGATTTGAAAAATGCTTTTGGAGCTAAAATATTGTATGATGCAAAACAAAATGTTGTAGAATTGTTTTTTTTAAAAGATGTATTTAGATCTACAGACATAGTTAACTTAACGATAAATGTATTAAATGTTGGGTTAAGCAAAAAAAAGAACGAATCTATTCTTTTAACCTATGGAGTCGATAATAACGATTCTTTTAATTATTCTGATTATTCTGAAACAAAGACTAAAGACTATTTTGAAATATTACAAGAAGGTATAGCTCCTTATAATCGTACTTGCTATATAGATCCTAAAATAGGTAACGCTTATAGAATTAAAGTCAATAAAGAAACAGGAGGAAATCCTTCTTTATTTGAAGTGGGTGGATTTGGAGATTATTATAGCAATAAAAAAGAGATTGAAAATATAGAAACGATAAAGATAAACTATTCTCCAGTCATAATCAATGATACAAATGGTATTACTAAAATTACAGATGAAGAAGAGAGAAATCAAATATTAGCTGTTTTTGCCGATGTTGAATTAAATTCGTCTTTTCAATTTAGCGGAAGAATTTTTGATAATAGAAATAATGCTGGGGGAGATTTGGAATATACTTATATGAAAGCAAATTTTCCCGAAAATTATGATTTTAACTCAAATGATATATCACCTCTTCAAGAATATGACGCTGGCTATACATTAGGAATAATGCGTGGACCTGGAAGCACCTCTAAAGTAGAATATGTTGAAAATTATGATGGAGAAGGTAATTCTTCATGGGTACAAGTAGTTGCTAACTATGCTTTTACATCCGATTCTTGCGATAACTACGGGCGATTCTTCGACTACAACGGAACAGAATCCGGAGGAGCTGACCAAACTGGACGTTTCTCTTTAAAATTGGTAGCAGGAAAAGACGGATTTCCGATAGAAAGCCAATATGCCAACCGTGGATTAGTCTCCAAATTTCTATCGGAATACCTTTATTTCTTGGAAAACCGTAAGACCGTAATGCTTGAAGTAGAGATGAGCATCACCCAACTAATAAACATTGACTTCCTAAAGCGGTATAAGATAGGAGATTTTGTAGGATTTATTAATAAAGTATCCTATAACATGACCGTGAATGGAATGGAAGATGTTGTAATTGAAATGTACACTTTATAATAAGAAAGATATGGCAATAAACGTAATTCAGCAGCCGGCAGAAGTAGCTTTTTCCGGAGATCCTATTATAACCAAAGTAAAAACTACCCTTGTGGGAAAAACATTTCTTCGCATCACACTTCTGTGCCAGGTGAAAGCCGTACGTGCCAGCGAAGAATACATATATGAAGAGAGGTTATCTTACCCTGTTTCTGACGACGGTATAGCCACCTTTAATGTAGGAAGCACCGTTCAAACGGCACTTGAAAAATATGCGCAGCAACAAGTCAATGGAACCACTGTATCTCAAACACTGTATGCGGCAAAATATCAATTGACCTTCAAAGATGTGTACTTAGACGGGATGCAGGAAGTAGAGGGAAGCACCGTAGTGTCCGAATGGTTTAATGCCGTGATGGGAAGTCTCACTGAATACGAACGCATGACAATGCCTAATCAGGACACTACGCAAGTAATAGGGAGCGGACGCATGCTGACCAGAAAACCGGAAGGAGAAGTGATAGCGCAAGGAATTGATCTATACGTTCCGGCAGTATCTACGCTCAACGATTCTATCAATTATTATACGGTACAAGGAGCTATTAAAAAAACATTATCTAAATATACCGGAGGAGCATTTGTACCTGTATCTCTCCCTGTATCTACAGGAAGCCTCGCTTTAGGTAGTTTACGCATTGACACAGATGTAGAAACCGGGAAAGAGAAAACCGTAGTAGTTGCACATCCATCTATGCGTCATTTTTTATTTAGAAACGGGCTTGGGCTGATAGAGAGTATCAGCGCTATCATGCGCGAAGCGATGGAGTATAGCATAGAAAGCAACCAGTACATCATTCCGTCGAGCATTAATTTTGCGGGATATACGCGGGTACTATCTTATACACAAACACCAAAGATAGAGTTGGACATGAGCAGCGGGTATGTAAACCGAGAGTGGGCAGAGTGGTGGATCAACGAGTTTGTGACAACGCGCGAAGCCTGGATGCTAGAACAAGGGCGATACATACCGGTAGCCATCATCCCGGAAGATAGCAACAAACTGTTTGATAAAAGCAAACCAGGTATGATGGGGGTACAGTTTAAGGTGCAGTATTCTTTTGCGGGTGGCACTTACAACCCATTTACTGGAAGGGGACTATGATATCATCCTTCCATTCAGTGATTACAGTCAAGTTTACCCCAAAGCCAGAATGAAACACATTACCGGATATTTTGGTTTGACAGTTTTTCTCAATTGAAACTTTGTTTGCAGTAATGCTGTGTAATATGTTTCCTTTGGCATCAACCGTAGAAATGGAAATATCGGTAGTATATCCGCCATAGGGCGAAAAAGTGTAAATAGAATAGGTTGTACCTTTTACCCCAATGTGCGCGGGTTTGTATTCAAACGTTCGCTCTACCGAAACAGGATTTCCATTAGCGGCGGACGTTTTGATGTTTAATGAAGGATAGTATTTTGAAAACGTAATTTTGAGCAAAGCAACCTCAGTCGGGATAGCGTCATTTGCGGTCAGTTTTACCAGCGCAGCCGATCGAGTTAATTCAATGGTCTGCGTCTCTTCTGTATTTTCATCAACGGTCAGCTCTTTATAGAAAGAAAACGTGTCCATTGGCTTATCAAAAGAGATGGCAGGGTAGGAGAGTGCTCCGCTTTCGGCATTATGACCCACAAATAGCAACTCGTGTGCCCCGTACTTTAACGGAATTGATATTTCCCCGAAGTTGGCATCGTCCGATTTTTGCTCTATCTTTTGCGTTTCCGTTCCCTCTTGATAATCTGCCACTACAATTTTTGAAACATCTTCGGAGACAGAACGCATGGGCACTTGCGACACATTCAGGGCTGTTCTGAAAACAATCGTTTTTTGGTTTACGGGTTCTGTTTCTTCCTCTTCTTCGTTAATGTGGTTCACGCATCCGCCGCATAGCATAGCAAGCAAGAATGCGATAAACAGGCTTGATACTTTCATTTTGATACTTTTTATTGGTTGATTAATTCGTTTATTTCTTCTTTAACCGTTTTATTTCTTCTCTCAATCGGATGTTTTCTTGCAGAAGCAATCGAGACTCCTCCATAAAAAACTCGGCTGATGTACAACTGTACAACGTTGCCGTCCTATTATCGTCAGTAATGAAGCAAGATGGAGTGACGCTGAGCGCGTCGCACACTTCTATAAGGTCGTTTATCCGGAAAGAACTTTTTTCTATGTTCCTCCAACTCCTTATTTTCATTTCGCTATATCCTATCACGTCCAATATCTCCGGCAAGGTCTGTCCCGTCAAGCTGTTTTTACCAAATAGGTCGGCAATGTATTCCGGGTGAAACGCAATGCCTTTAAACGGTTTAGATTGATAAAAAGAGAGTTCCCGGATTTCAAACGCTTGCTCTGGCTGACGGATGATGAAATGTTTGCTGCTTATCTGATGTTTATTACAGATATCAATCAATGTTTTCACGGTAATGTTTCCATCGTAATAACTGGCCGATGGGTTTGTCAAGCCAACATTTTTAAAAAGATCATCTCTTGATGTATGCAGCATATTAGGCAAATTATCAAGTAGATCTTTGTTAAAAGTCCAATTTCTAACGCTTGTCTTTTGAGATTGATACGACAATTGTTCATCGGAAACCATATTTCCTTTGATAGAAAGTTCGAGTGACCTCTTTTCCTGCTTCAACTTAGCTATCTCTTTCTGACTATGTGAAACTATTTCCCTTAGTTCCACAATTTCATCAAATTGTTTCTTTGGAAACTTTCCAGCTTTAGGAACAATCACGTCATTAAGTGGTAAAGGTATATTTTCGTCAGTAATAAAAGAGCCCATGTTTACACCGAACGTATTACATATATCTATCAGTTTGGAAATTTTAATAGTTCCCTGTCCTTTATTTATCCATAAGTAAAGCGTTGGGGTAGATACTCCTATTCCTTTGGCAAATTCTTTTTTTGTTATTGGGCCGGCCAAGCCATCGCTTCCATACATCTTCTTCAGACTATCTATTCCAAATGATATCGGACTAAAAAGTTTATCGTCAATAATGTATTCTGATGGTTTGTCCCGATAATAGCTATCTGCGCTTAGAGATATAAACTTAGATGCACTTATATGCATCCTATTACAGATTAAAAGAAAATCAGATACTAACACTAAGTTCTGATCTACAAGTAGTTGCTTATACCGATGAGCGTTCCCAAATACAGCCATCGACAACTGGTCTTGAGTCAAATCAAGTATAGAACTTAGGTTATTAAATAAGAGAGAATTAAAGTAGTACATATTACAACCGATAAAAATAGTGATAAAAAGTATGAATCTTATTGATTTTACAATTAATATTCATACATTTGCCTTTGTAAATTTAATAAATTACCGTTGATATTCATGTATTATAGAACAAATATTAATAAGAAAGTATGGACATAAGCACTTTAAGCGAGAAAAAGAACCGATTGATCCGATTACGTTTTACCCGTTTTCTGGTAAACCGATACGGGGAAAACTTTCAAAGGATTCGCGGGAAGCTATATAGTTCTCGCATCCGCAAGTGGGAACTTGTGGGGATTGAAAGTTGCATTTTGGAATTTAGTCCTGAGTATGATGGAGAGATGAAAGATTTTCTGGCTACAACGGACCGAAAAACGAAGTTCTATTACTTCATGGAGTTGGAATGTGGCATGAGCACGAGGACGGCATTTGTTCGGTTCCAGAAGTTCAACTTCTCGGAGCTTGAGTTGAAAGGATTGAATGCGGTCTATGCGGAATTTCAAGACTTTAAAGAGAAGGAGTAACGGGTATGAATATGCAATGGGAGGCGCACACAAACCTAAAAGACGGTTTCGCAAAGATAGAGTTTGCCAACGGTCGTGAAATCACGGTGAAGAATGACGGTGTGACCGGCTACGACTTTGTCGTGGAATATCTCGAAGAGATAGAAGCGCATTATCACTCTCACTTGTTGGCAGCCGACTTAAAACTTCAACAGCGTTTAGGGAAGAATTACAAGACGGTTAAGTCCTTTGCGAATCGTTATCGTTCCGAATTGGCGTTGATTAGCTTGAATTGCAGCTTTGGTAAGGAGGACGAGATTCCAGATTACGAGAAAGACGGAACATTTCACCCGGAGTTTACGCTATGCCCGGAGCGATATAACTGTCCGTTCAATGGGTATAATCCTTCCTTTGCTGATAAAAATATGGTGTGTTGCAACCCGGTATATGAATGTGGCCTTACTCCTAAGCAAGCAAAAGTGGCTGATTTGATGGTGAATACATCGTTGTCTTACGAGGATATGGCGGCAGCGTTGGCCTGTAGCCCGTCGAATGTAGATAACATCCGGAAACGCATCTTTGGATTGCTTGGCGTGGCTTCACGTCCAGAGCTGGTTCAGATGCTGCAAGGGAAAAGATTGTATTGATATGGTAAAGTATAAGCAACTCTTTGAGCGGAAGTTTGAAACGCGTGCAGCGGTTATCACGGGGTTCGCAGTAGATGAATATTGCGCTACGCTTGGGTTTACTAATGTGCCGAAAACAGTGCTTCTGCAAGTGGCGGATGAATTGATGAACAGCGGGTATTGTCAAGGTACGGATGTGGATCATGACCGAATAGAGTTGATTGAACCGGATTTGATGATGTGTGAGCTGGACGGGTTGAAGCGGTTTGTGAGAGAGGCTTTAGGGGACGTGAATTATGAATTAATTTTAGAGTAAAACAAGAAAAATATGAAGTATAAAGTGACATACACCTTACAAAGAGAAGTTTCTGTAATTGTTGATATTAAGGATAAGAAACTTAATAAAGAGTTCAAAAAACTTGGTAAAGTACAATCTGATGCGGACTTCAATAAACTTTATGACCCACGATGGAAAATAGAGGAAGAAGCATACAAGGAGTTCTCAGGTGGTGAACATTACGAAGATGGCGAAGAATCCATTGTTGACCGTTCGATTTTGAAATTTAAAGATTAACAATATAAATATGAAAATTACATACCATCAATTACCTGGCAGAAACATTGAGATAAAGATATCTGACAATGTTTCAATTCATCTGGAAAAAGAAGAATACGATGACCTTATTCGGTTATTGATTCCAAACATGGAGAAAGAAATCAGTATAGTGCATCTAAATGTAAAAAGTGCGGCAAAAAAGGAAAGTAAATATATGGATTTTCTACTTGAAATGGAAAATATATTATACGACTCTTCCTCTGAAGATTGTTTCGTCCGTAGAGGTTTAAAAAACATTGATGAAAATAAGTTGTACGAAGCATACAAAAAATATAGCAAACTATTTTAGAATAAAGAAAGGAATTAAAATGAAAAAAATTGAAGTAACATTAACGATTGAAGCGTCCGACTGTACCACTGTAGAGGATGTTTGTAAATCTTTAGAAGAGAATAGTTCCCTTATCGAATTTGATTTATCAGAAGGGAATCATGTATTAATGTATCAGAGTTAGAATTTGAGTAAATCAAGAAAAACATGAATATAATAGTAACTGCTATCTCTGATTCTTACGCTCATATTCTCAATGTGGAGAATATGCGTTTTGGGAAAATACCTATTCTTGATTGTTGGAGAATAATATTAAATAGAGCGTTTAAAACAAATGAAGTGCTAAGCTTTAACCAAGAAAAACAAAAGTAATATCATGGAAAAAGAACAAAATAAACTTCCACGTCTGGACATTATGATAGACATGGAAACCGTATCAAACGCAGAGAATGCAGGGATTTTAAGTTTGGCTTTCTTGCCATTTAGCAGACATGGCGAAGAAAAGGACGGTGAACCGTTCTATAAGGTTATTGATTTGGCTTCTTGCTACATGGCTGGGATGAACATGGTCGGGTGTCAGGAGTGGTGGATGCAGCAGGATCCGAAAGCCGTGTCCGAGATAGTCAATGCACCCAAGAAAGAGAATATATCCGCAGTGATTAATGAGGCGTTTTCTTACTTGTCTGCATTGGCGGAGCAACACGAGATTATATTATGGAGCCGTGGAACGGACTATGATTTCCCAAAGTTGGAATGGTGCATCCGCAAGTTTGTAGAAAAGCCATATCCATACAAATACTATAACAAGCGCGACGTAAGAACATGGGTGAAAGAAACGGGACTTGATGAATCACAGTTTGAGTTTGAAGGAATTAAGCATAATGCACTCGATGATTGCCGGCATCAGGCGAAGTTACTTCAGGCTTCTTTTTGGCAATTAGAACCAAAGCAGGCGAAAGCGAATGAAGTTTTTACTCCTGATGTGTCTACGGTTTCTCCTACCCCAAAAGTAGGATGGAGAAAAAGGATAGAAGACAAAATAGAGAAAAGTAAACCATTAAGACCAAAAGGGATACCCGGATCACAGAAGTAATCCCTTGAAACTTTAAAGAAAGCCACTCGTCCCCAAAAACCCTGAAGAATCCCTTTTCTCATGATAAGTGATCAAACCATCAACCAACTCACAGAACTGCCGTTGCCCGACGTAATGCGGAACAACGGCTATGCTATCGACCATCAAACCATCCGGTGCGTGTTCTATTGCTGTCCATTTCACGACGAAAAGGATGGAAGTTTCAGCGTAGAAAAGTTTCCCAACAAAGGGCAAAGCTATGCCGGGTTCCACTGCTACGCTTGCGACAAAGGCAATGGTTACGGAGCCGTGATGCTTCAACAAAAGTTGCTGGAGAGGGCAGGAGAGGAGCACGATTTCCCTGCCGCCGTAAATCGCCTGGCTAAAGACTTCAACCTGATCATCGACGGAGACTATAAGAATGGGTTCTTCCACCGCATGAAGCGTGTGCCGCCCGTTACCGAAATAGCTTTTAATGAGAAGAAAGAAGACTTTACCAATGCCGAACTTCGTGCTTTAGGCTGCCAATCCGTCCCGCTATTCAAACGGGAGAGGAACGACGGTGGCGAGCAGGTAGAATCTACCGTGCGAAACGACAATGGCGATGTTCTCTACAAATACTCCTTCGGGAAAAGCTTTTATACCCCCGGATGTAGTGGAAACAATTTTGATGCTCGTGTACTGAAAGATCAATTCAGCATCGAAAGCCTCGAAAGTTACACCACCCCCGCCCGCAAAAGCAAGGAGGGGAAAGAAGACAGTTACCAGGTATCAGCTACCGACAGCTATCCCGTATTCCTGTTTAAGTATCAGGACGAAAAAGGATGGTGGGCGCGCAAGTACGAACCTTACTTCCGTGAAACGGTGGATAAGGACGGGCACAAGAACGCCAACCATAAGTTTACGTGGTGGTATGAAGGAGACCGCCGCCGGGACGATTTGAGGGATTATCTTTATGGAAATACCGATGTGATGCGTGCGCTTCAGTCGGGCGAAGTCGTTTCCTCGGACGAGGAAGGACACCCGACAAAAGTTGTCGAAATCAAAATAGACAAGAAGAGACGAGACGTGAAGAAGTTCAAGCGCATCATTATCTGTTCCGGTCCGCGCGATGCAATCAACGTCTATTTCCACAGCAATGCGCACGTGGTGTTTCCTCATTCGGAGAACGCTCCTTTCTCTAAAAAAGTAATTGATAGCTTGTTTGAAATCGCGCTGGAAGTCTTTGTGCTCTACGACATTGACAAGACAGGCATCCGCGAAATGAATAAACTGGCATTAAAGTACGTCAATCTGAAAGTGGTTTACTTGCCCGAAGATTTGACCACCCAGCAAAACCCACGCACGGGAAAGGCTTGCAAGGATGCCGAAGAGTTCTTCAACTTCTACCCGGCATTGATGCGCAAGAACGACCGCTTGCAGCAAATATCGGTCTATCATTACTTCAACGATATGCTGGTAACTTCCAAGCGTATGCGCTTTTGGGACATAATCACAAGAGAGAAGAACGATAAAGATGGCAGCTCGATTGAGTTGTCGAAGTACACGATCAACTTTGATTCGATGGTGCAGTTCCTGTCTGCCAACGGTTTCTATAAGTACATAGACGAATCGCGCAACACCAAGTTTGTGTACGTGAGAAACAACATCATTGACGTGGTAGACGAAAGCCAGGCACTGTCTGTCGCCAAAGGAATTATGAAAGAGTTTTTGCTTTACAACTCCAATTATTATGAAGAAGACCTCTCCAACGCCATCAGCACCCAAAAACGAGTGGGGCGCGACACGATGGCGAACATCAAGGAGATAAAGCTCAACTTCATGTCATGGGGCAAGGATTTCGATTACTTCTTCTTCCGCAACTGTGCCGTGAAGGTGACAAAAGACGGCATCGAGCCGGAAGACTATTGCAATCTGAAGTTTCACGTCAACCGCGCGTCCATCATCGATTACGATTTCCACCCCGAAAGCAAACCGCTGTTTGAGATCACCGAATCGCCGGAGTTTCGTTTGGAGCGGGCGCATTACCAGGAACGGATAAACGACAACAGCCTGACCAACGAAGAGAAGATGAAAGCCACCGCCCTCTTCATCGCCTACGAGCGGATG
>F144_Wood_Sandpiper__coassemble_13_pt1 | contig 56650 bp, 62 predicted proteins | sample F144_Wood_Sandpiper__metabat2_low_PE_003 | metagenome-assembled genome bin F144_Wood_Sandpiper
TTATTTGATAAATTTCTTAAATTTTATCTTGACTCTTCATAGTTGGTCTCCTTCACTAATATCTTTACATTTCTATTATAAATTTTGTTTTCATAAATATCAAATACCTATATCAAATACACTAATATGCTTGACAGGTATAGCAAACTAAAGTATATTACGGTTATAAGGAGGGACAATTTATGGAAATTCGTGTATTAGAGTATTTTTTAGCGATTACAAGAGAACAAAGCATTTCTCAAGCAGCGAATGCACTTCATCTTTCTCAACCAACTTTATCTCGACAAATCAAAGAGTTAGAAGAAGAACTTGGTAAGCAATTATTCATTAGAGGTAATCGTAAAATCACATTGACTGATGAAGGGATGTTATTACGTAAACGAGCGGAAGAAATTGTAAGATTAGTTAGAAAGACCGAAGACGATCTAGCCATAACTGATGAAAGTGTCTCTGGAGATATTTATATAGGTTGTGGAGAAACTGATGCAATTCGCATCATAGCGAAGATAGCAAAAGAGTTACAAGGGGAATGTCCTCATATTCATTATCATTTATCGAGTGGAGACGGCATTGATGTGATTGAACAGTTAGACAAGGGATTAATTGATTTTGGAATTATCTTTGAACCGTATGATTTTGCGAAATATGATTATATTAAAATGCCAGCTAAAGATCGCTGGTGTGTCGTGATGCGTAAGGATGATCCTCTTGCAAATAAGGAGTTCATCACTGCTGATGATATTTCAAATAAACCATTACTCTTATCAAGACAGGTTAAGCATAATTCTGAGTTATTTATGTGGTTTAATAAACCTGTGTCTGAGTTGAATATTGTAGCTACCTATAATTTAATATTTAATGCTTCTTTACTTGTTGATGAAGGGTTAGGTTATGCGATTACCTATGATAAACTAATTAATACATCTGGTGATAGTAATTTATGTTATCGTCCTATATCTCCTATCCTTGAAAATGGTATGTATATTGTTTGGAAGAAATATCAAATCTTCTCTAAAGCTGCCGAAAGGTTTTTATCTAAATTACAAAGTACTATTGAATAATATAAAAGAGCCATTTACTACGCTGCTTCTCGTAGTTGATGACTCTTTTATTTATATCTAAATCATAGAGGTATAACTAATGTAAATTGATTATTTATTCTTAGCTGCTGATAGACCAGCGATACGACCAAAGACAACAGTATCTGTTAGTGCATTACCACCTAAACGGTTAGCACCATGAATTCCACCCGTTACTTCTCCGGCAGCATATAATCCAAGAATAACATTTCCATCTTCTCCAATTACTTGAGCATCCGTGTTAATTTTAACACCACCCATTGTATGGTGAACTGTTGGAATACGTGCAGCTGCATAATAAGGTCCTTGATTAATTGGATCTTTATATAGCGTTCTTCCGAATTCATCGGCTGTTTTTGCTTCAACATGGCTATTGAATCCTTCAACTGCATTTACTAAGTTCTTTGGATCAACACCAATTTGTTCAGCTAACTCTTCAAGAGTATCACCTTTAAAAGCACGCTTGTCTTTAATTAATTGGTTCATAGATTCATTAAAGTTATTTACTTCATCACCTGTAGGATAATCATGACTATCTAAGATTGTCCACATATGAGCATTAGGTTGTTCAAATAAAGCTGCTGTCATAACATCACGACGAGCTCCTTCATCAACGAAACGGTTTCCTTCATCATTAACAAAGATTCTGTTTTCTACAGCCATTTCAATATTTCCACTTAAGCTTCCTGTTTCAGGATCACCCATTGGTAATAATTGAATGTTTTCCATTTGCACAAGTTGAGCCTTGACTGTTTTAGCTAGTGCAATTCCATCTCCAGTAGCACCAGAGTGGTTTGTTGATTTAATACTTTCATCTAAATTCTTCCAAATTGTATTATACTCTTGGCGCATTTCGATGTTTTGTCCGAAACCACCCGTTGCTAATACAACACCATTGTTGGCATGTAATGTTACTTTATTTCCCGTTTTACCTTCAGCTACTACACCAATTACTTCTCCATCCTTAACGATGAATTCTTTGGCTGTTACTTCTAAATGTAAATCGATATTTTCATTCGTATCAATATATTCTTGATAAGCATTAAAGAATCCTGTCCCTACTGGTTCAACGGGTTTGTGAGCACGTGGCCACATTCCACCAAGAACGGTAAATGTTCCTTCTTTAAATTCCATACCAAGGCTTTGTAACCATTCAACGCCATCCCAAGCATTCGAAACTAATTCACGAACTAATTCAGGATCTCCTTGTTTATCTCCACCTTCATAGGTTTGATTGTAGTGTAATTCTACTGAATCTTCATTAGCTAGAGCTGTTTCACTTCCATCATCAACGGCATTTAAAGCACCACCGGCAAGGATTGTGTTTCCACCTACTCTTGGCATTTTTTCAATAATAATAACAGATGCACCTTCTTGATGAGCTGTAACAGCAGCAGCCATTCCAGCACCTCCAGCACCAATTATAATAACATCGGCTTTGTATTCAACATCAGCTTCTTTTGCAACTTCTTTTTCAGAAATCTTTTTAAGAGCTTCAATATCTGCCCCTGCTTCTTCTAACGCAAGTGCTACAGCTTCTAAGATTGCATCTGATGTTACAGTTGCTCCAGAGATTGTATCAACCCCTAAACCTTGTACTTCCACAATTTTAGTTGGCATTTCAGAAAGTGCTAAATCACTAATTGAAGGTGTTTCTTTGTGTTCAAGAATAACAATTTTTTCAATAGTGTCAGCTGTTACTGTAACTTCTACTTTAACTGGCGCATTGTTTCCCATAGCTTCAGCCGTATAAGTACCAGCTTTAAATGTACTTCCACTTTCAGCTGGCTTACTACTACATCCCGCAAGTGTCAATACTAATAAAAACGATAAAAATAATTGACTAATTTTTTTCATAATCTTTCCTCCTGAGCGCATTATAAACTTTAGCGTTACGCTAATGTCAAGAGAATGTTAAAAAATTATCAAGCTACTTTCACAATTAAGTAATGATAGTTATAATATTTATCATCAGATATAATTGAATGAATACAAGAACTGTATCCGTCCCCATAATTAGTTATCTTTTTTTCTTTAAGATAGTCTTGAATTAACGTCAAAGTTTCCCAACCAAAACTAGGGTCATCATTCTTCTTAAATACAGTAATCAAATACTTACCCGCTGGTACTATTTGATAATTAGATATCTTAATTCCTAATTGTTTCGCTTTCTTTAAACTCATATTAATCCCATAATGATAATTAACTTGAGTAGTTTGCTTAGCAATCGTTTCTTTCTCTATCCGACTTACCCACCTAATTAATGGGCTATATTCTAGAAGTTCATCACGAAAACTTAAGATTGTTTTATCTTTTTTAATAATTTCATTATCCGAAAACTCAATTCGTATATGTTCTTCTAATTCAATTTCATCCACTTGATCCAAGAAATTAGGAATCCTCTTTAAAAAAGCAGTATAACTTGCCATATCATTGACACAAGCCTTCTTAAATTCAATTTCTTTCTGCAATTTTTCCCTTTGATCGTTAATTCTTTCAATAATACTAGCAGAAGAAATACTACCCAGTAATTGACAACATTCTTCCACAGTAAAGCCCATCCCTCGATATAATCTCGCTAAATTAAATCGGCGAGTATCAATAACAGAATAATATCGATAGCCATTGTTCTCATTCACTTCAGGCTCTATAATTTGCATTTTTTCATAATATCTTAGTTTATGCGTCGTAACTCCTAATAAATTTGATATTTCTTTGATTGTGTATTTCATAATGCTCCCTCGTATTAAAGTAATTCGTTGCTTAAAGATTACCATTTTATGATAAAAAAAACAATCATCATCGTTGTTTAACATCGATAACGACTGTTTTATTTACCTATATTTTATTTTGTTTATAGAATTCTTTAAGGCGCTCTTTACTCTCATTAGCTAAAAAGGTTTTCTTAACCCCTTGAATAGCACCTTCTAAGGCTAAAAGTCGATGATAACAAGCTGAACTATCTATTTCTTGTATTTTAAGCCATGCTCGCTCAGCGCCTAGTATTTCTAGTTCATTGAATGTCGTGATTCCGACCAAGTTAAGTTGTCTCTCTAATTCCACACCGATATTCGGTAAATCTGTCAGTTTTTCCATTAAAAACACTCCTTTACTATGTGAATACTTAGTATTCTACATTTCTATTATTTTTCTTACTGTATTTGCTGTTCTAATCGTTATCAACTCGCTTATTCCTATGCTTGCTGTTTTCTTCCACCAATTTCCTTTCGCATATTTCTTTCGATCAAAAGACCAGAAGATACTATTCTCAACAATACATATCTGTTCTATTTCAGTGGTTGGCGCTCCAATTTTTTCAGCTATAATTTCAGCCGTACTAATAGGCAACACAAAAATCAGATTGTCATATATTTCTTTGCCATCACTTCCCCACCAAACAGGAGCTTTATTTAATAAATCTTTCAATTCAATTTGCGAAATAATAAAAACTGGAATATCTAATTCAAACCGTTCTTTTATCATGTTCCTTATTTTATCTGCAAGTACCATTTCATTACTTTCTTCACTCGAAAAAATAATATTTCCACTATTAAGACACGTAGAAACATCAATAAACCCTAGTTCTATAAAATAAGACTTTAATTCTGCCATAGGGATTTTGTTTCTCCCACTTATATTAATACCTCGCAATAAGGCAATATATCTTTTCATGTTCTTCCTCTTTTCTTATTCTTACCTTTAATTGTTCGGTATTCGCTTTCTACAATTCAGTTGCTGCGGCTTCAATAAACCTTTTCACATCCTCTGGGGCATCGTGGCTATAGAGTAACCCATAGGGAATCTCATAATCCCACTCCACGGGTAGAGTTACTAAACCTGGATGTACCTCGGACCAGCACTCAATACTTAAAAGGACATTTTTTGTTTCAGCACACCGATTAAATACTGACATATCATAAAACTTCGGTGTATTCTCAATCGTAACTTGAGGATGATTTTTCGCTAAATCATTACGAAGAAAATCATTAACGCCTGAGTCACCTGCTTCAACCATCATCAGCGTTTCACCATGTAAATCTTCTAATCGTATTGATTTTTTACTTGCTAGTGGATGATCACGCGAAACGGCTACCATCTTGCGATAACTACCAATTGGTAAGAAATTACACCGACTCAGCCAAAGTTTTGAGTCGCATACGCCAACAATAAAATCGAATTTATTTCCTAGTTGTTCAATCTCTGCTAAGATTCCCCTGCTATCATCTCCAAAAGGAACTAAGTGGAGCTTATACTTGGAAAAATCTTTATTGACACGATACCACAAATCCATAAATGGCTTGGCAGGATTAAGTAGTGAGGTGCCAACACAAAAGGTAGTGTCATTAACCGAATGCAACGCTTTAGCACTCGCAATGGACTTGTGAGAATAGTCAACAATAAACTTTGCATCTCGATAAATCATTTCCCCTTCACTCGTTAAGATTATACCTGTAGGAGTTCTCTTTAGAAGTGTAAGTTCAAGTCGTCTCTCCAATGTGTTCATCTGTTTCATAATAGCCGTCGAGGACATATATAGGTGCTGTGCAGCTTTGGTGAAACTGCCAAAGTCGACCACTGCGATAAAGGTATCGAGTAAGTTATCATACATAATTATACCTCCTATCTATAAACTAATTGTTTATACCATGATAACAAATCGGATATTCTCTGTCAATTGAACAAAAGGTATAATCTAAGTAGAATATGAAAGGAGAGTTGAAATGGCTAGTTTAATTGCATTTTTCTCGAGAAGAGATGAAAACTATGTAGGAGGAGTACTTAAAACATTGGATGTTGGAAATACAGAAATAGCTGCAAGTGTAATTCAAAAGTTAACCTCTGCGGATGTTTTTCAAATCATTCCTCAACAGGCTTACTCAAAAGATTACAATACATGCATTTCTGAGGCTCAAGTTGACCAACAAAAGAATGCTCGTCCTGAGTTAAAACAATGGCTTGAAAGTATTGATGATTATGACACAATCTATCTTGGCTTCCCAAATTATTGGGGAACCATGCCTTTGGCTGTCTTCACGTTTTTAGAACACTATGACTTTAGAGGTAAAACTATCAAGCCTTTTTGTACCCATGAGGGTAGCGGACTTGGAAGTAGTGTCGCTGATATTAAGAAGTTGTGCCCAGAGGCTTTTGTAAAAGATGGAATCGCTATTCGTGGTGGAACCGCAGAGCGTTCTATCAAAGAAATTCAAAAATGGATTTAGGAGGAAAAATTATGGAATTTGTAACATTAAATAATGGCGTGAAAATGCCCAAACTTGGTTACGGTGTTTATCAAACAGCCCCAGAGGATACTGAGCGTTGCGTACTTGATGCTATCGCGGTTGGTTATCGCTCTATCGATACTGCTCAAGCCTATGGCAATGAAGAAGGTGTAGGTAATGCAATCCAAAAATGTGGAATTGCTCGCGAGGAATTGTTTATTACATCTAAAATTTGGATAAGTAATGCCGGCTATGAAAAAGCAAAAGCATCTATTAAGGAGTCTTTAGATAAGCTTCAAACAGATTATATCGATTTGATGTTGATACACCAACCCTTTGGTGATTATTATGGTTCATATAAGGCGATGGAAGAAGCCTACAAAGAAGGTAAAATTCGTGCAATTGGTGTCTCCAACTTCTATCCAGACCGTTTAATTGACATCTGTACTTTTGCCTCAGTCGTTCCTGCTGTCAACCAAGTGGAAACTCATATGTTCCATCAACAAAAGAAGGCACATGAAGTAATGGAAAAATATGGTGTTATTCATGAAAGTTGGGGTCCTTTTGCTGAAGGTCGCAAAGATTTCTTCACAAATCCTACAATGAATGAAATTGGTTTAAAATATGGTAAAAGTGCCGCTCAAGTTGCTCTTCGTTATCTTCTGCAAAATGATGTTGTTGTAATTCCAAAAACGGTACATCAAGCACGTATGGTACAAAACATTAGCGTGTTTGACTTTGTTTTATCTGAAAAAGATATGGATAAAATTGCTACATTAGACGAAAAAGAGAGTGCATTTTTCTCTCATCAAGATCCAGATACTGTTGATTGGTTTATGAGTCTAGTAAAATAAGGAGAACAAAAAAATGAAAAAATTAAATCGTGAAGAATTCAAATAAATAAATATATTTCGAACTGGTATAGAAAATACCGCTTATGCTGAGTATTTTGTAGGAAATTCTTATCTTAACCCACTGACTGAACAAGGCAAATGCCCTGTGTTTATGGCAAATGTAACCTTCGGACCAGGATGTCGCAATAACTGGCATATCCACCAAGCAAATAGCGGAGGTGGACAAATCTTAATTTGTACTGCTGCTGACTGCTCTCGCCACACTAAAGTATGGGAGGTTCTCATTAAAAACAAAACCATAAGCATCAATTAAGACATATCTTATTAAATAAGACAGAGCCCTTAATATATAGCCAATTTTATAAAAGAACAATTTCAATATATCTCTAATGAATAGAGATTATATATTGTAGGTGGAGTCGACACCAATTTTAAAATAAATATCAAATATTAACTAAATCCCCATACAAGAAGGAAATACAACTCCTTCTTGTTTTTCTTTTACTAAAGCATCAACGCAATTATCATGTTTAATTATAAAATTATCAAAGTTAGTAAAACAAGAATTCATATCTATCTCAATTTGTGTTTTCATATTCATTAATAAATACGCAGAATACAAATCTCGTTGTACCTTAGTCTTATCATCGAGTTGTTTCCAACGTTCATTAAGAGTCTCTTTTACATATTCTCCAGTTATATGGTTATATTGACTGCATTTAGTTTTATAAGTGTCCACATAACAGATGTGTTTCTCAATATATGATAACTTTGTATTTAATATGTTTAAGAACATTGATGGCGCATGATTTAATAAGCTTTTCCCAAAACGTTTCTTTCGTTTAAATGTTCCAGTCTTTTCTGATATCTCTGTTTTTGAAGAGCGTAGTTGTAATCCTTTATAAGACATTTGTTCACTATAAATATCTGTTCCGCATTCTGATAAAACCTGATTAGCTAGCTTATTATGCTCATAACGTAATGATTCAGCTCGCTTTCTGTATAATTCTTTTGTTTTATCTATTGTGCATCGATGTCGTTTACTAATAATCCATTTCCTTTTACATCCTTTATTAACACGCTTAATAGTCCCATCTATATTATAGTTATTGGAGTTGTTACTACGTCTCTGTCTATCACTTTTTCGATTTAATCGTTTAATATCTTTTTCTATTTCTACGACATTTTTTCCTAACTCAGTAAAGATAACAGAATCTTTAGATACAATTGCCATAGTTGAAGTTCCAGGGTCTATTCCCACAACTCTAGAATCACTTATAGATATTTTATTCCTTTGTGGCGGAATTCCTCTTAATACTAATTGGACATAATAGCGGAAATTGTGTTTATGCCACTTTCTAATAATACGACAATATTTAATAGCATAAGAAGATAAACAATCCTTTGCATAAACATCTTTCTTTTTTATTCTAACTGGAATAACCAGTCCTTTCCAATGCAAAGTATTTTGTTTAAATCGGATGCCGGATTTATTCGTTTTACCTTCTACAGAAGAAAGGTTGATAGATTTTTTAAAATGGATTGTTTTTCCTTTTTTAAATAAATAGACTTCTACACTTTTCCAAACGGCAGTCGCTATTTTTTGTGCAGTATTAATATCGATATGTTTAGTAAAAAATTGTTTTTGCTTTATAACGTACTCATGGAATTGGTATTCACTTAGCCCGTATTTTATTCTTAAAGCACTTAATTTAGCTTTATCTTCTTTGATTAAAGTTAGTTTGTTTCTATATTTCATAGTAATAGCTTGATATTCTTTGTCTTGCTTTAATTGAGAAATAGCTTTTCTAGCATGTTTAACTAAAACATTATAAATATGATTAGCAATTTTAAACCGTTTATCTAAGACTACGTTGTCGGTTTCTAGGCGCAACGTTAAGACGAATGATGGTGAAGAGGCTTTGCTCATTTAACTCACTCCTTGCGACTTGGCTTCCTTTTCTGATTTGCAATATATTCTTTTACAGTTTCTAAGCAAACACTACCTACGGTTGAAACAAAAGCACTTCTTGTCCAAAGGTTTGGAAGTCTTGTTTTAATATCTGGATGTTTTCTTTTTAATAAAACAGCACTTTGTTGTTTTATGCTTTTAATTATTTGTAATGGTCCATTGTCTAATGGGCAATCCAATAGTAGATGTACATGGTCTGGCATAATTTCCATTTCTATTATTTTAATATTTTTCTTTGAGCATTCATTTTGAATAATTTCAGTTAAATCTTTAGCAATTCCATCTTTTAGAATTTTACTTCTATATTTAGGACAAAAAATTATATGATATTTGCAACTATAGACATAATGATTTTTAGTATTATATTCCATTTGGGCACCTCTATAATATAGATATGTTATACCACATCTACATTATAATATCAATTTAAATGAAACAAATGATAAAAAAGCAATTCCTCCCGCCACACTAAAGTATGGGAGCTTCCTTGCTTTGTTTCTGTGAGGGTTGGTATCAAGAAGAAGGAAAGTCAGTAATCAGTCTTGTTCCAGGTACAATCATTACCATTCCTGCCAATGTTAAGCATTGGCATGGAGCAAAAGAAGATAGCTGGTTTTCCCATATTGCTGTGGAAGTACCAGGCATTGAAACTTCTACAAAGTGGTGTGAAAAAGTTGATGACAACGATTACCACAGTTTATTAAAATAAAAGAAACAAGGCGATTAACTATTATGAGTAAAACAATTGATTTTTTACATCAAACTGGCGTTTTCTATCTAGCAACCGTTGATGGTTCCGTTCCACGAGTACGTCCTATCAATTCCCTGACTGCTCTCATCACACTAAAGTATGGGAGCTTTCTTGCTTCGTATTTGTGACTCTTTTAAAAGAGTGTCATGTATGGCATTGCAATATTAATGCTTGAAGTTATATTTGTTCAAACATGGCCTGTGTATATACTTTAATATCATTAGGATTTATCATGTTGTATTTTTCTTTAACACATTCAAAATACTTCCCAATTGCTTCCTTAGGTATAATTCGATTATATAATTTCGAATCAGAAAGATCCGCTCTTGCAGATAACCACGGTGCTTCAGAATGTGTAAATTTTTCTAGCACCTTCCCACTATAACAACAAATATGTTTTGCTACACTATCTAAAATTGCTATTTCTGATGAAGAAAAGACTGGTTCAAGTTTTTCATTTCTCCAAACAATTGGGTCAAATTTATAGTCTTGATATCTAAAATAGATATCTCGATAAACAGGTCCATGTACCCAAGCTTGACATTTCTCCAAGAATAAAAACTTATTATAAAATGCATAATAAAATCCCTGGACATAATAAAGAGCTTTTTGAAGTGCTAATGGCGGTATATCTTCACACTGATTTAATAAATATTCTATGACAAAGTCAATTTTATCTTTATTATCATGACCAAGAAGCATGTTCACCGCTTTTTTGCTTTTCATATAGGAAACTGTCGTCTTTAAATTCTTTTTATTATCTTCTAAAATTTGTTCATAAAACTTTGGCTCATCATAAATTTTTTTGAGTATCTTTGAATACTGTTTAGTTGGAATGTCACCCTCACAATAACGTGAAAACGTTAACTCTCCTCATCCCAATAATAAAGATAAGGGTCGTTTACCAATCGCATACTTTTCAGGTATTTTTAAAATGATATCTAAAGAAACAATCCCCTGTTTTCCTCTATATTCATCGTATAATATTTTTAGATTATAATCATTTATCTCTTTAACGTAAATCTCTGAATTACAGTCAACGCAATGCGCAACTTTACCCAAATAAGAATATACTACTCCCTTAATAGTTCCTTCAAACTGTTTCGTTGTAACAATATATGTTACATCCTCTCTGCATTCTTCACAGATTTTTTTTGTACTATCCACAATATCGCCTCCTCGAGCATCATCCTATCTAACACAATAATACATTACTTACTATGTTTTGTTATTACATTTGTACTAATTGATACATTTTAAACTATATCACTGTCATTATTCTTTTCTTATCAATTTCTAGGCAAAATATCATTCTCAGTTGGACTAGAATCATAAACTCTTATCCTCTAATCTCTTATTTAATTTGAAACATAAGCATATTACTTTACCAATAGAGAATACTATAGTATAAATACCCCATAGGGTATATAGGAGGTACTTATGTTTTTCACAAAAATAAATTCTATTTCAACACAAGAGTTAGCTGACAAAATGCAAAAAGAAAAGTTATATATTATTGATGTACGAGAAAAAGATGAATATGCTAGTGGTCATATTAAAGGAGCTATTAATATGCCATTATCAAATATTAATGCTTATACACTAAGCTCTAATGCTTATATCATTTGCCAATCTGGAATGCGTAGTCGCAATGCTAGTAAGCACTTTATTAAAAAAGGCTATAATGTAGTCAATGTAAGTGGCGGAATGAGTGCTTGGAAAGGACCGGTGGTCAAATAAATGAAAACAATTATTATTGGAGGAGTAGCTGGAGGAATGAGTGCTGCTACTCGACTTAGAAGATTAGATGAAAATAGAGAAATCATGATTCTTGAAAAAGGTGCCTATGTTTCATTTGCAAACTGTGGTCTTCCATATTATGTTGGTAATGAAATAATCAATCGTGAAGATTTAATTGTTCAAACACCAAAACAATTACAGGATCGTTTTAATCTTGATGTGCGTGTCAATAGTGAAGTTGTATCGATTGATCCTCACCATAAAACAGTACAAATTAAGCAGGGTGAACAAACTTATGAAGAAATATTTGATGATTTAATTATCTCAGTGGGAGCAAAACCTTTTGTCCCTCCCATTCTTGGTATTCAAGAAGCAAGTAATGTTTACACAGTACGTAATATTCCCGATATTGATGCGATAATGAACGCTCTAGCTTCGAATAACATCAAGCATGTCAGTGTATTAGGAGCAGGTTTTATCGGCTTAGAAATGGCTGAAAACCTTCGCAAACGCCATGTTGGGGTAACCATCATCGATGTATTGCCTCATGTCTTAGCTAATGCTGATATTGAAATGGCAACATTTCTACATGAAGAATTAGAACAAAATGGTATTCAACTACTTCTAGGAAAAAAAGTAGTTGAACTTAAACAAGAAGGGTCACAAATATTCTTTGATGATGGTAGTTTACTCAATACAGATATGATCATTGCCGCCGCTGGTATTCAAGCAGATACACACTTCCTTAAAGAAAGTGGTATTGCAACGAATGAGCGAGGTAGCATTCTTATTGATGAACAATATCAAACTAACTTCAAAGATATTTATGCAGTGGGAGATGCGACAATTACTAAACACGCCATTACCCAAGAACCTGTCACAATCGCTCTTGCTTCACCAGCAAATCGTCAAGGTAGACAGGTCGCAGATGTGATTGTTAGACAAAGAAAACAAGCAAATAAAGGTAATTTGGGAACGGCAATCGTTCGTGTATTTAATCAAACATTCGCCTATACGGGACTTAATGAAAAACAATTAAAAAACGCCAATCTTCCTTATGCGTGTGTCCACATACAAACAAAGGACCATGCTGGTTATTATCCAAACAGTACTTTAATAGAATTAAAGTTATTGTTTAATAAAATTGATGGAATCCTTTATGGAGCACAAGCCGTTGGAGAAAAAGGCGTGGATAAACGCATTGATATCCTGGCAACAGCTATCAAAGCTAACTTAACTGTCTTTGATCTTCAAGAATTAGAATTTACTTATGCACCACCTTTCGGTTCAGCAAAGGACCCTGTTAATATGGTAGGCTATGCAGCAAGTAATATTGTCGAAAAACTAAGTGATTCAATACAGTGGTCTACTTTACACGAACAGTTAGATAAGGATATCCAATTAATTGATGTAAGAGAACCTAATGAATATGCACACGGAACAATTAAAACCGCTATCACCATACCTCTTCATGAATTACGCGATAAACTATCTACATTAGATAAAACAAAGGAAACCGTTATCTATTGCCATAGTGGTTTACGTAGTTATTTAGCAGAGCGTATCCTTAAACAAAATGGCTTCCAAGTTAAAAACCTAGATGGTGCTTATCATTTATATGCAATGATGCACCCAGAAGATATTGTGAGGTAATTATGAACTGTGATCCAAAAATAAAAAATCGTATGCAACGTTGCGCAGGACAAATGAACGGTGTAATGAAAATGATGGAAGATGAAAAAGATTGTAAAGATATCGTTACCCAACTAAGTGCTGTTCGCTCTAGTATCGACAAAGTAATTGCTCTAATCGTTGTAAATAATGTAAAGGACTTATGTACTAACGATATGGCTAGTGAGGAAGCGATTGATGCTGCAGTTGAGTTACTATTAAAATCAAGATAAAGAAAGATATTATTTTAGAATATCGAGAAAGCAAAAGAGTAAGATAATCCACTAAAAATGGAAATATCTTACTCTTTTATTTAAATGTATACAACAACATTAATAACGATATTTATATGATTCCACTTCTTACTCGTCCGTTTCAATACCATACATATTTAGTGCCTCTTGAAATATATCAAAAAAAGATTTTTCCCCGACCTTCCACTTATCAATATTTAGTTGCATTGCTTCACTAGTGTTGATACCTTCAATTGCATTTAGTGCATTGGCAAAAGATACGCTACGCTCTTTTTGAATACTATTTAGCGAATCCATACCACACGATAATTTCAGTAAGGTAAGGTGTCTAGCCGTCTTTCTATTAATCAGTTTAGTCGCTTGTTCTAACTCTTTTAGTCGGGCTTCGATTTTATGAAGCCTTGACTTGTATTTCTTACTAAGTTCCACTTGTTGTTTTATCATGTCAATTTCATTTCTTTCAAATAGCAGTTCTTTGTATTCATTTATCATAATATTAGACATCCAATATCACCTCGCTATTTAATGTAATTATAACACGCTTTAACCAATTAATTATTCTTATATTGATTTGTTGATTATCCCTTATGTTTTAAAATTAAAAGAGATTACGCATATAAAATGTTCGTGTTACTAGTTGGATAGTTCAATCAGAGTCATAAAAATATTCGGAATACATCCTTTATCCTTGGGCCTTTCTTTTATCCCTAATTACTTAGTATATCATTACCAAGTAATTATATAAAAAAGAGGAAAATACCAATTATATCGATATTTTTCTCTAATTTAAAACTTAACTATCCCTATCTTATGAATTGCAATTTCACTACTTTATTCAGATTCATTATTTACTTGTTTTTCTAATTCCAATATAAACTTGTCATAATCAGACATAGATAATCTGTCTTGTACAATTCGATATTTTCATATTCACTTTCGGCATGAAGTTTCGCCTGCTCAGTACTGATTTTCCCCGCGTCACTTAGTACCTCATTACCATTAAACTCCAAGAAACCATCCAACCTTTTCGCCCAATCCTCCATAGTCATTGGAATCTTCCGTTGGGCTTGTAGTTCTGCATAATCTAGACACAAAGATACAATTCTCTCCATGAAGGACATTTCTTTGTCCTTCAGATAGTTTTTCGCTATCAACACATCAGTCTTGACTATCTTACCATTAGGGCCAGTTTCCCAAGTTGTCAGTCCCATATGTTCTTTCTTAGTCTCAGCACGTTCTACAATCAGCTCTGCTAACGTGTGGTTGTGAACCGCCCACTGCATCTTGTTTTGTACTGTTTGGAAGAAATGTTTGGTGGTCTTTGCATCTTTATCATAGTCAAACACTGTAGCATACAGGTCAGTGATTTTTTGATGAAATTTCCGTTCAGAAAAGCGAATCTCACGGATATTTTTGCAATTGTCTTTCAAAATATTCATTCGTAAACATATGACCCTTTTTCAACCTTTCCTTATCCATTGCCCAGCCTTGTATTGTATAGTCTTTAACGATTTGCCCAGACCACTTACGGAAACGAACAGCGCGATCATTATTGACTTTGAAACTAACTGCGATAATTGCCTGCAAATTATAGTGTTTTGTATTATAGTTTTTTCCATCAGTTGCAGTTATCCGAAAATCTTGGATAACTGCATCCTCTGTAATTCACCATCATCAAATATCTTTTTCAAGTGATAATTAATTGTTCTAACGTCCACACTATACAACTGTGCCATCATCTTTTGCATAAGCCATATGTTTTCATCTTCATAACGCATTTCAATGCTGTCTGCATTGTCTCCGATAGCAGCCACATAAGTTAAGTATTCAGCTGCTGAACTATGTACCGTTATTTCATTTTTCTTCTTTGACATGATTGTCCTCCCGAATAAATGTTACTGCTTTTCTTTTTGTTCTAACAACTTTATGTTTTCCAAATAATCCCTTTCCACACTGCTAAGCGTTTTGGCCTTATACTTTTTATACTCTGTATGAGCCTTTTCCATTGCCTGCAAATGACTGACTATACCATTCCCGGTGAGAAGATTTTCTCCTGTGGTAGTTAAAATTCCATCTAAATGCTTCGCCCAGTCTTCCATTGTCATTCGCACTTCTCGCTCTGCCTGCCTTTGGGCAAAATCTAAATATCCAGAAACAAGCTGTCCCATTGTCCGCAGTTCTTTATCATTCAGATAATTTTTTGCGATTTTTGCTTCCTTCAAAGTTGGTTGTTCCCCTGAAAATGACATCAATCCCATGAAGTCTTTTTCAGCATTAACACGACGGCAAATCACTTCTGCTGCTGTTTCTTTAGAAACAGCATAATGAATTTTATTCTGAACTTGTTGAAAAAACTGTGTAGAAACCTCTGCTTTTGGATCGTAGTCTATGCTTGTTGCATAGATTTCAAGAACTTGCCGATGAAATACTTTTTCAGATGCACGAATATCACGAATCCTCTCTAGCAGTTCTTTGAAGTATCCTCCTCCGCCCAGTTCCTTTAGACGATCATCATCCATGGCAAAGCCTTTTTTGATATATTCTTTTAGTATGCTTGTTGCCCAAATACGAAACTGAACACCACGTTGTGACTTCACACGATAGCCAACAGAGATAACAACATCAAGATTATAATAATCGACTTGATATGTTTTTTCATCAGAAGCAGTATAGGCAGATTTTGCCCACACTGAATTTTTGTCCAGTTCGCCTTCTTTAAATATGTTTCTCACATGTTTTCCGATTACACTTTTGTCCTTCTGAAATAATTCAGCCATCTGATCAATGGAAAGCCATACTGTTTCATCAACCAAATTGACATCTATTTTTGTTAAACCGTCTTCAGTTTGAAAAATTATAATTTCTCCATAATTGTCCACAGCCGTGACCTCCCTTTATTAATTACATTAATTAAAAACTATTTATTTTAATACTTCTTATTCATCGAGTTGATTCTTTTTTCTATAATCATCTCGAATAAATGGTTCATTAATTTGTTCATCAACTAAGATTTTATATTTTTGAGGGCAACGATATGCATTTCCATGCACTTCATTTTCTCGATATTTACGAAACATATCCACATCTAACTCCGCAACAAATATATCTTCTTTGCCATCCGCCAGCAGAATACAAGTATCTCGTGAAGTAGGCAATTCTGGTAGATATGCAACACCATCAAAAACACTTGATGCGCCATTGCAATCAGGTACAGTTTCAGGATAATTGCAAGTAGCAATTGCTACCATATTCTCATACGCCCTACCACGAAGCTGAGAAAGTCGATTTACTTCCATAGGGCAAGCGTTAGGAACAAGAATCAGCTCTGCTCCCTTAAGCATTAAAATTCTAGCACTTTCAGGGAATTCTCTATCGAAACAAATCATAGCCCCGACTTCAATATCACCGATTGCTGTATTTAAAGTTGAGACATAAAAATCATCACCTGGCGTTAAATTACGCTCAACATCAAAATCACAAGTATGTACCTTTGCATAATTAATTCTTGCTTCGCCAAATCTATCAAAAAGAATAAGTGAATTACGAGGAGCATTCCCAAATTCTTCTAGAAATGTAATTCCAATAGCCATTTCAAGTTCTTTAGAAAGCATTTTGAAAGCATGAATAAAATCACTATTAGTGCTAATAGCTTCTGCTTTCCATTCATCATTTACTTTGTCATAAATATTATATCCATTACTAAACATTTCAGGAAATAGCGCAATATCAGCACCTTTATCTTTTGCTTTTTTGCAGCAATGTATTCCTTTTTCGATGTTTTCTTGTAAAGTTTGGCAAGGTGAAATCTGTAATAATGCAATTCTTAATTTGCCCATTTTTCATCATTCCTCCTTCATATTTTTTGTTTCGTGTAGTATTATATATCTCGCATAACTTAATTTTAGTCTTTCAATCAACTGCTTAAGAACTTTTTATCATGCAAGTATTAAATTATTTACTTGGTTTAATTATATAATGATTAACCTCTTCTTACAATGTATTTATCTGGAATATAAGCCTTGTCAATTTAACTCTTAGGTATTGTAGCCATGAATATGCTTTATCATATTCAGTAAGATCAATCCAAAATAACCATGGGCACCTCCTCTCTTCAGCGCAAAAAGAAAAAGCCACCAATGCATTGCGCATCAGCAGCTATCGCTTCTGTTCGTTATTTATACTATTTTTTATTCTTGTTCTAATGCTAAAGTTCTTGTTGTGATATCACAAACTTCAGTTGGTCCATAATATTGAATAGCTCCAGGGAATATATAAGCAGTTTCAACAGCCCATGTAGCTCTATTAGCTTCAAAGAATTTGAATGGTTTTCCTTCAAGTTCAACAAGTGCTTTTCTAATAACTGGTTTATCTTCTCCATGTCTTCTTTCAACATTCATCATCTTAGTGATTGGCATTCCTCCTGCAACCCATTCATTAGCAGGGTTAGCAAGGTTAGATACTTTTGATAAGTAACCAGTGTATCCATATTGAATCAACATGAATGCATTGTATCCTAATGAATAACAGTAGTCAGAATCAAAGTTTGAAGGGAATGCACATCTTCCTTCATAACCAAAGAAATGGTGAAGTGCATTGAATTTACCTTTGTAAGTTCCTTTTGCTCTTCTTTCTTCTAATTTGTCATGAACTAAAGCAGAGAATAATTTTTCTGATTCAATTAATGAAACTTGTACGTTTCCATGTGGATCTCTCTCTAAGAATAATTGTTGTTGAATTCCTTCTGGAAGAATTGAGAATACATTCATTGATTCAGAAGATAATCCTTTTCCAATAAATTCATATTTTTCTTTCCATCTAGCTAAAGCATTGAATTCTTCTGCTCTACTTCCAGCAAGAAGTTCATTGATTTCGCCAATTAATGATGAGAATTCAGGAACGAATTCTACAACACCTTCAGGAATAATTGTTACTCCAAAGTTCATTCCATTTTTAGATCTTGCTTCAACAGAATCAGCAATATAATCCGCAATTTGTGATAAAGACATTTTCTTAGCAGCTACTTCTTCAGAAATCAAACAAATGTTTGGTTGTGTTTCTAAAGCACATTCTAAAGCAACATGAGAAGCAGAACGTCCCATTACTTTAATAAAGTGCCAGTATTTTTTAGCTGAGTTAGCATCTCTTTCAATGTTTCCAATCAATTCACTATACGTTTTTGTAGCCGTATCGAATCCGAATGAACATTCGATATCTTCATTCTTTAAATCGCCATCAATTGTCTTAGGGCAACCAATAACTTGAACACCTGTGTTATTAGCAGCAAAATATTCAGCTAAAACAGCAGCATTTGTGTTAGAATCATCTCCACCGATGATTACAATTGCAGTAATTCCGTGTTTTTTACAAACACTAGCAGAAATTGCAAAATGTTCTTCAGTTTCAAGTTTTGTTCTACCTGATCCAATAATATCAAATCCACCCGTGTTTCTAAATTGATCAATGTATGCATCATCAAATTCGATGAAATCATCTTCAATTAAACCAATTGGACCATTTTTGAATCCGTATAAAACATTGTCTTTATTTGTTGCTTTTAATGCATCATATAATCCACAAACAACGTTATGTCCTCCAGGTGCTTGTCCACCTGATAAAATAACTCCAACAACTTGTTTTTTTGTTTCAGATGTGTTTGCACCTTTTTTGAAAGTGATTTCTTTCTTTCCATATGTATTTGGGAAAAGTTCTTTAATCTTTCCTTGGTCAGCAACACTTTGTGTTACCGCACCTTCTTCAACACAAATCTCATCAATTCCATTTCTCAACATTCCTGGTAATTTAGGTGAGTATTCATATCTTGCTTTTTGTAATGGTGAATATTTCATAGTTTCTGTCCTCCGTGCTTTTTACATACCAATTTTACTATATTAGCAAGTTTAATTCAATGTATTAAAAAAATTAAATGAATTAAACTTATCATAAATTGTCTTTCTTTATCATTATCCTCATCTATTTCCTAACTTAATTATTAAAATAAACTAGTTTGAGGTCTGTCCATAGGAGAACAAGCAATGGTTTATTTTCAAAAACTTCACGCCTTTAAAACATAAAAAAGCTGTTTTTCTTAGGGCAGACAATCCAAATAACGCAATAGAGTAGTACCAATAGTATATTCACAATAAGATATACCGCAAATCCTTCATCAGACCACTAACCAAACCATGTTCCCGGAATATTAATTATCATGAATCCAAAACAGCCAAATCGTCCGATTTGTTCTATTAATCCAACATATTTATTTTCCCATTTGTTTACAAAGCCATCTTTACACTTAATCGCAAAGATAATATTGGGTATCATAATCACCATAACAAAAAGTAATCCAAACACATTAAACCATTCCATATTTGTCATCTTTACTTAGTCAGCAACACAACACTCTCAATATGACTAGTTTGAGGAAACATATCATACAGATAACAATCTGTTGCCTTATATCCTGCTTGAAACAATGTTCGTAAATCTCGCATCTGTGTAACTGGATTACATGAAATATAAACAATTTGTTTTGGTTTCATCTGACACAAAGCTTTCAAGAAGACTTCATCAGAACCACTACGTGGTGGATCAATAAAAACTGCATCTACCCTTTTAGACATATGTGCTGCTTTATTCATAAAAGTTGAAGCATCCTCTGCATAAAAACGAGCATTCTTTATTTGATTATACTGCGCATTCTTTTTAGCGTCTTCAATTGCCTTCGTGTTGATCTCAACACCAACCACTTCTAATGCACTCTTCGCTGCACTTAAACCAATGGTTCCAATACCACAATACATATCATAAACAACTTCATTTCCTTTTAAATTCATCAATTCAATGGCTTTCGCATACAATTTCTCTGTTTGTTCATGATTAATTTGATAGAAAGACTTCGTTGATATTGCATACTTCAAACCACATAATTCATCTTGAATGTAGCCTTTGCCATAGAGCACCTTTTCCTCATCACCTAGCACGATACTTGTCTTCCTGTTATTCACATTCACCACAACACTTGTCACTTCAGGATGAGCTTTTAATAGCTCTTTGACCATTGATTTTCCTGCTGGAAATAACTTATTTGATAAAACAAAACAAACAAGTGTTTGGTTACTCACAAATCCTCTACGTATTAATACATGTCTTAATAAACCTGTACGACGATCTTCATCATAGATTTCAATCTTGAATTTACTCACTAAACGTTTAATTGTTCTACATAAATCATTCACGAATGGTTCATGATTTAAGCACTCATTCACATCCACAATTTCATGAGAATTCTCACCATAAAAACCCATTTTAGTAACTCTTTGTTTATTACGGGCAAAACTCATAATAATTTTATTACGATAAGCACAAGGTTCATTCATACCTACCACATCATGAACTTTAAGTTGCGTATAACCTGATTCCTTAACCAAATCGATAATTTGCTGTTTCTTAAGTATTAATTGAGACTCATAAGTCATATGATAATAACTACAACCTCCACAAAGTGAAGCAATTGCACATGGATTCTTTTGACGATAATTAGAAGGAGTAAGAACTTTCACAACTTCTCCAACCCAACCCTCATTAATTCTCTTAACTAATTTGATGGTTACTTTTTCTTTCTCAACAACATCTTTAATAAGTACAACCTCGTTCTGTACTTTAACTCTAGCTATCCCTTCCATATTAACTTTGGGAACATTCACTTCAATCATTTGGTTTATTTTCATATGATCCCTTCCTATTCAAAATATGTATCAATCATTTTTTCAGCTAATCGCTTCATTTCATCGGCCATCGAAGTAAAACATAAAAGCAGAAGCAATAAATCTTCTTTGTTATTTGCATTTAAGTCATAAACATCAATCACTGAGTTAATAACACCTTGTACTGAACCTCTAGCATGAGCCTTTAATGCAAGAAATTCATCATAGACTTGATTCAATGAGTTCTCACGATAACCCTCATTAGCCATAATACTTTGCATAACTCGTTGTATATCATTTAATGATAAAATATTTTTCATAGATAAGATAATTAAGATTTGAAAAATATGTTCCTTTGTATATTTTTTACCCTTAGCAGGTAACATTAAACCTTCTTTACTATAATTATTAATCATTGTTTTGGTTAATAATTTATCATCTTCTGTTCTTTTATTTGCTGATAACTTAGTATCAAATAAATTGATAATTTGATCCATATATAAATCAATATCAGGTATATCTTTAGCATCTAGGTCAAGACTATGTAGTGTTTTATTAATTAATTCCTTTAATTCTCTTGATTCCATAGTAAACCTCCATTCCCATAGTTCTATTCTACAGAAATATCAACATCTTTACAAGATTAAGGTTGCAAAAACGATAATTTATGATAGACTTAATTATATAAAGTAGTATTCAACACTACTTGAAATCATTTTAATTACCATGTTAGGTAGAAAGCGAGATTACTATGATTAAACTATTAACTGATACTTCAACCTTATATACGCCAACTGATGGAGAAAAGATGGGAATAACAGTCTTTCCATTATCAGTAACGATTAACAATAAAACTTATCAAGAATTTGTTGATATTAATGATAAAGCGTTCTATGATATCATTAAAGAAAATCATGTTCCTACTTCTTCTCAACCTCCAATCGGTTTAGTTATGGAAACATATGAAAAGTATAAGAATGATGATATCGTACATATTACGATGGCTGATGGACTTTCTGGAACTTACCAAAGTGCATTAAGTGCAAAAGACAGTGTCGATAATAATGAACATATCCATGTTATTAACTCAGAAACATTATGCGGTCCACACCGTGCAATGGTTGATAGTGTTTTTCAAAAGATTAATGAAGGTATAGATATCAATTCATTATTAACTTATATTGAAAAAGTGAAAGAAACTAATATTTCTTTCTTAATTCCACAAGATTTCAATTTCTTGAAGCGTGGAGGTCGATTAACTCCTTTGGCCGCTACACTCGGTGGTTTACTAAAGATTAGACCCGTTATGACAACTACCCCTGATGGTTGCCGACTTGAGAAGTTTACAGTAGGTAGAACCTTAGGAAAAGCCGTTGATGCAGTATTTGCTGAAATGAAGTCACGTGGAGTGAATGAAGATTACATTATTTCTATTTCTCATGCCTTTGTTCTTGATGAAGCCAAAGAAATCGTGGAAAAAGCGAAACTAGCTTTCCCTAATACACGGATTGAACTCTATGAACTATCTTGCGCTTTTATTACTCAAGGTGGTCCTCAATGTATTGCTATACAAGCAATTAAATGTTAGAAAAAAGCGTATCGCAAATTGATACGCTTTTCTTTTACGCTTCGATTAGAAAGGCTACATAACCTTTGTAAGCTTCAAATACATCAGCCTTAGAAACAACTTCCCAAGGAGCATGCATGTTTTGTACAGGAACACCACTATCGATGACTTCCATGTTGTATTGTGCAGTGATATAAGCAATTGTACCACCGCCGCCTTGGTCTACTCTACCAAGCTCAGCTGTTTGATAAGTTACATCATGTTTTTCCATAATACTACGTAGTTTAGCGATGAATTCAGGGTTAGCATCATTACATCCACCTTTACCACGAGAACCCGTATATTTATTAAATGTAACTCCATGAGCAAAGAACGCCGTATTCTTCATTTCATTGACTTCCGCGTAGTTAGGATCAAAAGCAGCACTAACATCAGATGATAACATCATTGAGTTTTGTAGGGCACGTCTTAATGTTAAATCATGGTATTGATTCATACAGTTCATAAGTTCAGCCACTGTATTTTCAAAGAATTTAGAGTGCATACCTGTAGCACCAATACTTCCAACTTCTTCTTTATCCACTAGAATACATACACAAGTACGATCCGTCTTTTCAATGTCAAAGAGAGCTAACAAGGATGTATAAGCACACACACGATCATCATGACCATAACCCATTACCATTGAACGATCGAGTCCCAAATCTCTAGCCTTACCTGCTGGTACTATTTCTAATTCTGCTGATTCGAAATCTTCTTCTTCAATGTTATATTTTTCTTTTAATAACTTTAAAATTGTTGCTTTTGATTTATCTTTCTCAACATCTTTTGTTGGAATACTTCCAACTAAAACATTTAAGTCTTCACCTTCAACGACTTTTCCGGCAGCTTTATTCATTTGGTCTGCGGATAGATGAACTAATAAATCAGAGATCCCAAGAACAGGATCACAATCATCTTCACCAACAACAACATTAATTAATGAACCGTCTTTTTTAGCTACAACACCATGCATAGCCATTGGTAATGTCACCCATTGGTATTTCTTAATTCCACCATAGTAATGAGTATCGAATAAGACTAATTCATGATCTTCATAGATTGGATGTTGTTTTAAATCTAAACGTGGTGAATCAATATGTGCACCTAAAATTTTCATACCGTTTTCTAAAGGTTCATTTCCTACAACAAATAAAGCAATTGCTTTACCCATTGTTGTCGCATATACTTTATCTCCTGCTTTCACAGTTTCTTTATTTTTAATAATCGTCGCTAAATCTTTATAGCCTCTTTGTTTAGCTAAAACTATACTTTCATTAACACATTCTCTTTCTGTCTTACAATCCGTTATAAACTTTTTATAACCTTCATTGAAATCCATACAATTCTTCATTGCGTTGTCATCATATTTTTCCCAAGCATTGTTTATTTTTGTCATAGTTTTCTCCATTCTTTAATGGCAATATTATACCATTTATTTTATTCTATGTATTACTTTCTTGCGTTTTAAACTGTGAATTGTATAACATCGTATACAATTGATTGTTTTTCATGAGTGTTTCATGTGTTCCTTTTTCTTCAATACCATTATTTGTTATTACAACAATTTCATCAGCATTCTTAATTGTCGATAAACGATGAGCAACTACTAATGTCGTTCTTCCTTTACATAACTCATCAAGAGCCTCTTGAATTAAGATTTCCGTTGCATTATCCAAGGCACTCGTAGCTTCATCAAGGATGAGGATTTGTGGGTTCTTCAGGAAGACTCTCGCAATACTTAAACGTTGCTTTTGTCCTCCAGACAACTTAATTCCTCGCTCACCAATTTGAGTGTCATACCCATGTTCAAGTGTCATAACATAATCATGGATATTCGCTCTTTTAGCGGCTAAGAATATCTCTTCATCACTTGCATTTAAATCACCATAAGCAATATTTTCTTTAATAGTTCCTGTAAATAGGAAAACATCTTGTTGAACAATACCGATATTTTTACGTAAAGATTCAAATGATATATCAGAGATATTAATACCATCAATACTTATGCTACCTGTCTCTAATTTATAAAAGCGTGGTACTAAGTGGCAAATCGTTGTCTTTCCTCCACCACTAGGTCCAACTAAAGCAACGGTTTGACCACTCTTGATATTTAAATTAATATCATGAAGTACTTCTTTACCATCACTATAAGTAAAGTTCACGTTATCAAAGACAATGCTTCCTTTTGTATTAGTAAGTTCAACTGGATTTACTGGTTCTTCTTCTGGATTTTGATCCATTAATTCACAAAAACGTTTAAATCCGGTAGCCCCTTCTTGAAATTGTTCCACAAAGTTAACTAACTTCTTAATGGGAGTAATAAACATACTAATGAATAACATATAAGCAACAAAATCAGCCACATTAATAATTCCATAGTATGTATACATACCACCAGCAATAATCACGACAACATTCAACAAGTCAATGATAAACCCTGTACCACTTGAAAACTGTGCCATGGCTTTATAGGCTTTCTTTCTCGCTACTTTAAACGCATTATTTCCTCTTTGGAATTTCTCTTCTTCAAAATCAGCATTTGTAAAAGCTTTAGAAACACGAATCCCTGAAATAGCATTGGATAAGTTAGCATTGATTGCTCCTATCTTTACTCTAGATTCAGCAAAGGCAACATTCATTCTTGTTCTCATTTTCGCTGAGAAGAAAACAAGAATAGGAATAAAGATAAAGATAATTAAGGTTAAATGCACATTAATTGTACATAAATAGAAGAATGCTCCAATCATCATAATCAATGATATAAATAAATCCTCAGGACCATGGTGTGCTAATTCAGAAATATCCATTAAATCATTAATCATTCTCGACATGATTGTTCCTGTTTCATGTTCATCATAATATGAGAATGGTAGTTTTTGTAGATGCTTAAATACATCTCTACGCATATCTGCTTGCATATAAACGCCAACTAAATGTCCATAATATTGAACAAAATAAGCAAGTAGCATTTTTAGTACATAAATACCAAGTAATATACAACCAAATACAACCAATAATTGAATCTCTTTATTAGGAATAAAATCATTTAATATTGTTCTTGTTATCATTGGATATACTAAATCACAAATTGATATAAAGAAAGCAGCCACTAAATCCCATATAAATAATTTGCGATGAGGTTTATAGTAACTAATAAATCGTTTAAACATAACATCCCTTCTTTCAATAAAATCTTTATTCAGTATAGCATAGTTCCCATTCTTTTCAACTATTTAACCCTTTAATAACATAAAAAGTAAAATAAAATGATATAAAAAAACTCCCTCTTTTAATAAATGCAAGAAGAGAGAGTAAATTATAGTTTTCGTGTATATAAACGCACTTCATCAATCCGAGTACAAACTTCCTGTAGTTCAAGGAACCGATCAAGTGTTGCTTCAAAAATAAACTCCTCAATCCCGAATATTTTTCCTAACTTTTCCTTATCAATAAAGGTTCTCGCATTTTCTGGCTTCATATAACAACGTATCCACGTATTTGTAGGATCTTGTATAAAACCAATTGATTGATAGAATTCATTCGCTGCCTTATCTTCTTGAGTCCATAGTTCACATACCTTTACATCCATCTCTTTCAACAAGAAAAGCATCTTTTCCCATAACTTAAAAGCAATGGATTGACGACGATACTCAGGCAATACAGCTAAGTTCCAAATCATTGCCCCTTTTTCAAGTTTCATTGTTAACGAATTCGAATCAATTTCTACGTCAATTAAACCAATAATTCTGTTATGTTCTTCCGCTACCAAGCAAATTGATGAATTTTCATAAACTTCTTTCTTTGTTTTCACATCATTATAATAAGAAGTATCAAGAAAAGCTAGCACGCGACACTGCAACCATCCTTGTTCATCGCTCGCTTCATATTTACGTATAATCATTCTGTTTATTTCCCTTCATCTGTTTTCTCTTCTAAAAAAGGCGAATACATCATAATTGCTGAATTCCTAATAATTAATCTTTCATCAAGTAAATTCCCCTCTAAATCATATTGTTGTTGGTAAAGCTCATTATGACGAGTATAACCACCCCAAAATTCACTTTTCATTTCATGATTCCGTTCAACGATTTCAAATTTATATTGTGGTTTGCTTGATACTCTCCACTCACCCTCTAAATACTCACTACCAATAGATAAAATGAGCGGATATGTATCTTGTGTATCATTTCTAATCATTAGGTCTCCATGAGGATAGAAACAAGTTGCACCACTTCCAAAGGGAATGGTTCGATTAGAATCAGGGAATACATCATACCCGTGTCGACGCCTTTCTATGATTGTTAATGGTGTATGAATACTCATCCAAAATATAAGATTTAGCCATTCCTAAGGCAAGTCTAAAATCGGATCGATTGATTGGTTTTTCTACTTTACTCACAACTTCACTTCCTTGCTAAAATTATATCATAATTTACCAACTATTGGATTGTTTTCTCATTTTAACCAATAAAAAAGGAAACATTGTTCCTTAATTATTTCATCATTTTTGATGAATTTCCGAGTATCGAATAGGTGGTGTTATTACTAATAAGTGTAACCCTAAGTTAAGCATCAATCACTGTTGGAGTACGTCCAATACCAACAACCATTGCCACAATCTTTCGCCAAGTACTACAGCCACAAACACCATCAGCTGAAAGAGCATTGCTTCTTTGGTAAGCCATAAGTGCTGAACGTGTATTCACTCCAAAGATACCATCAAGTGTACGTGTTGAATAACCTAAGGCATTCAAGGCATCTTGAAGGATAAGCACATAGGTATTGCGGTTCCCCATTCTAAGCGTTGGGAATCCACCTCCACCACCACAAGCTGGAGTTAAATAGCGTCGATCAAAATGCACCCATGTTGGTGTCATACTTAATGGTTCAACATAACCCCACACACCAAGTCGTGTCGCAACAGCGTGAATCTGTCGTCTTTGCGCACTTGATAGTCGCTGTCCAACATCAAAAGATACGCCTGCATAATGCTGAGATTGTTGTCCATGTCCACCTTCCCAGATACGCTTAAAGGCATATCCAACAGGAATACTTGAACCATAAGTTCTTCGAGTATCATTCCATGCTTCCATTGCCCTTGTGGTAGTCCAAAGAACTGATGATCTTGAAGAACCTCTAAATTCTCTTACAAGTAAGGTACGTCCATAGGAATATGGCATTGGATCTGATTCAGATAGATTGAATGTAAATAGTTGATTCGAATTTTCATCGTATACGAATATTTTAGTCATGATTTATTCACCTCTAGTTCATTCTATGTGTTAATCCATATTAGAACTGTGTGTTTATCAGATAATCAAGTGAAAACTTACTAGTTTAATAAGCTTTGTTAAAAAAAACAAGGCAACAATGAGCATAGTTACTACTGTTTCTAAACATTCGCCCAAATAATTGGAACCTTGACTAGGACAAACGCATAGTATGGCGTGTAGAAAGGAGCGCTAAGATGAACAAAATATTTGTGGATCTAGACGACGAATCAACGCATTTCCTAGATGATTTCAATGATTCATTTGAAATCGATCTTGACTCAAACAAAAAGAATAAGAAGGCGGAAACTAAAACTAAAAGAATGGAGAATCATTATGTAGAGGTAAATACAAACCAGGGGAAAAGAAAAGATCCTTGGAGACCTGATGAAAGAAGTCCATTTGATTTTATGGATGAAGATAACTTTGATTATGAAGACTTCAATGATACACCAATGATGAAAAAAGCATGGAGACCTGATGATATTTCACCTTATGATTGTGAAATAGAAGTTAATCCATGTACCGATTGTCAATACGCTGATCAATGTGATGGATTAGATTCAATGATGAGTAGTAATCAAAATGATATGGACCCTCATGATTGTTATCCTGAAGCAGATATGTATGAAAATGGTAACATCAATTGTTCAAACAATGGAGGAATGGATAATATTGATGGTTGCCCTTGTCCTAAATCAACGATTCTTGAAAAGAAATATTTCATTGATAAGTTAGCCGATGGTCGTACTAAAACGTATTGTTGGATGAAAGAGACAAGAGAATACTAATTGATGTAAACTGTTTCATTGTAAGAAAATGTAATTAATTGATTGTAGGGGTTGACTTCTTTCAAAGAATAGAGTATTCTCTATTTAACAAATAAAAAGCTGTGATGCGGGAATTTTAAGAATATGTAAAGTTAAGAAAGCTGTTGGTTGATGTGAAACAGTCATACTACTCTTAAATCTCACCCGTTATGCTATGACCTGAACATTAAGTAAGGAAATCGGAATCTCACCGTTATACGAGCTCAGGACAACCTGAATGAGTGGGTATATTCAATACCAACAAAAGTGGTACCGCGGAATCTAATGCTTTCGTCTTTTGTAGTTAATTCTACTAGACGTGAGCATTTTTTTATTTATATGAGGGAGAAACAAATATGAAAACTTATCAAAAATACGAAAGAAGCTATGACCCAATTAAGAATGCTCCAGCAAGATGGATGAATCAAGATTATATTGACCATGCCCCTATGTGGTGTAGTGTTGATTTACGTGATGGAAATCAAAGTTTAATTATTCCAATGAGTTTAGAAGAAAAATTAGAGTTCTTTCAATTATTAGTTAAAGTAGGATTCAAAGAAATTGAAGTTGGCTTCCCTGCTGCGAGTGATACTGAATATGAATTTTTAAGAGCTTTAATTGAACGTGATTTAATTCCTGATGATGTAACAATTCAAGTTTTGACTCAATCTCGTGAACATATTATAAAAAGAACATTTGAAGCTTTACAAGGAGTTAAAAAAGCTGTTGTACATTTATATAATTCAACTTCTGTTTGGCAAAGAGAACAAGTTTTTCATAAGAGTAAAGATGAGATTATTCAGATTGCAATTGAGGGAGCCAAATTGATTCAATCTATTTCTAATGAAATGGGTTGTTCCTATCAATATGAGTATTCTCCTGAAAGTTTCACTCAAACAGAAATGGATTTTGCTCTTGATATCTGTAATGCTGTGATTGATGTATGGCATCCCACTAAAGAAAATAAAGTGATTATTAATCTTCCAGTGACTGTTTCTGTTTCTATGCCACATGTCTATGCAAACCAAATTGAATACATGTGCGACAACATTCACCAAAGAGAAAACATACTTATCTCTTTACACCCTCACAATGATCGAGGTTGCGCTGTGGCTGATAGTGAACTCGGATTACTTGCAGGTGCAGATAGAATTGAAGGAACATTGTTTGGTAATGGTGAGCGAACAGGAAATGTAGATATTATCACCATGGCCTTAAATATGGTTTCACAAGGAGTTAACCCTGAATTGGATTTTAGTGATTTACCTTCTATTATTGAAGTTTATGAGCGAGTAACGAGAATGAATGTTTATGCTCGTCAACCTTATAGTGGTGAATTAGTCTTTGCTGCTTTCTCAGGAAGTCATCAAGATGCGATTGCTAAAGGAATGAAAAATCGTGAGGGAAAAGTAGATGCGAAATGGCAAGTTCCTTATTTACCTTTAGATCCAAAGGATTTAGGAAGAAAATATGAAGGCGATATTATTCGCATTAATTCTCAATCAGGAAAAGGTGGAATTGCTTATCTTCTCCAACAAAACTTTGGTTATGAAATACCATTAGCTATGCGTGAAACGGTTGGTTATCGCTTAAAAAGTATTTCAGATCATTTACATCAAGAATTGAAACCTCAAGAAATTCACGAACATTTCTTGAAAGAATTTGTAAATACTGATTCTCCTTTACGTTTAATTAAAGTTGATTTTAAAGAAAATGAAGGAATGGAAGCATTCTGTGAGTTAACTTATCAAGGTGAAAAAAGGATTATTCAAGGACAAGGAAATGGTCGTTTGGATGCATTAAGTAATGCTTTGATGAACTCATTTAATTTAAATTATAAGGATTTAATTTATAGTGAACATGCTTTAAGTAAAGGTTCAACATCAAAAGCAGTGGCTTATGTAGGAATTCATGATGAACATAATGCCCTCTATTTAGGCATTGGAATTCATGACGATATTATTAAGGCAAGTTGTATGGCTTTATTTTCTGCCATCAACCATATGATTGGAGGTAATTAACATGGGAATGAGCATGACTCAAAAAATATTGGCAGCACATGCTAATTTAAAAGAAGTGAAAGCAGGACAACTTATCAACGCTAAACTTGATATGGTGCTTGGTAATGATATTACAACGCCTGTGGCGATTAAGGAATTTGAGAAAGCTAATTTTAAAGGAATCTTTGATTCTCATAAAGTAGCGATTGTCTTAGACCACTTCTCACCTGCTAAAGACATTCAATCAGCAACGCAATGTGCTCAATGTCGTTCCTTCGCGAAACGTTTCGATGTGGAACATTTCTATGATGTAGGCAAGATGGGAATTGAACATGCCCTACTTCCTGAACTAGGAATAGTTGGACCTGGAGAATGTATTATTGGTGCTGACTCTCATACGTGTACCTATGGTGCACTCAATGCTTTCTCAACAGGAGTTGGTAGCACTGATATGTGTGCTGGGATGGTGAGTGGTGAGTGTTGGTTCAAAGTTCCATCTGCCATTCAAATTCATTGTACAGGTAAACTGAATCCTTATATATCTGGTAAAGATGTAATCTTACACCTAATTGGTTTAATTGGAGTTGAAGGGGCTTTGTATCAATCCCTTGAATTTAGTGGTGATGGAATTGCTTCACTCACGATAGATGACCGTCTTTGTATCTGTAATATGGCCATTGAAGCAGGAGCAAAGAATGGTATCTTCCCTTTTGATGAAGTTACCGAGGAATATGTAAAGAATCGTGTAAATCGTCCTTATACTAAAGTAGAAGCGGATGAAGACGCTGAATATTCACGTACGATTGAAATTGATTTATCAACCATCAAATCAACCATTGCTTTCCCTCATCTACCTGATAACACTAAAACAATTGATGAAGTTGGCGAAATAATAATTGACCAAATTGTGATTGGTTCTTGTACGAATGGTCGTATCTCTGATATGGCAGAAGCTGCGAAAATATTGAAAGGAAATCACCTTCATGAAGGAGTTCGAGGAATTATTATTCCCGCTACGCAAAGTATTTATATGGAATGCCTAAAACGTGGTTACATTGAAATCTTCATTAGTGCTGGTTGCATTGTATCCACACCAACCTGTGGACCTTGCCTTGGTGGTTATATGGGTATCCTAGCAGCTAATGAGCGCTGTGTCGCTACAACCAATCGCAACTTTATTGGACGAATGGGACACACTCAATCTGAGGTTTATCTTTCTTCGCCTGCCATTGCTGCGGCAAGTGGAATCCTCGGAAGAATTGGTGATGTAAAGGAGGTAATGGTTCATGAAAACTAATGGAAAAGCACACTGTGTGGGTGATAACATTGATACTGATGTAATTATCCCAGCTCGTTATTTAAATACATCAGATCCAGTGACACTTGGAAAATTATGTTTGATTGACTTAGATGAAAACTTCGCTAAGTCAGTAAATCAAGATGATATCCTTGTTGCTGGACGTAACTTTGGTTGTGGTTCTTCTCGTGAACATGCACCCATTGCTATTAAAGCCTGTGGCATCTCTTGTGTAATCGCTAAAAGCTTCGCCCGTATCTTCTATCGCAATGCCATCAACATTGGATTAGCAATTCTTGAATGCGAGGAAGCTTGTGATAAGATTCAAGCACAGGATGAAATAGAAATCAATTTTGATACAGGAGTGATTACTAATCATACTAAAAATGAAACCTATCAAGCCAATGCCTTCCCTGACTTTATTAAAAATATTATTGAACACAATGGGTTAATGAACACGTTACAAGGAGAAAATCATGAATAAGAAAATCACCGTAATTAAAGGAGATGGCATCGGACCAGAAATCATTGATGAAGCCATTAAAGTATTAGATAAAGTAGCCCAGATATATCATCACAACTTCGAATATGAATATGTAGATGTAGGTGGAATTGCCATCGACAATCATGGAATTCCACTACCACCATCAAGTTTAGATGCTTGCCTTAGTGCTGATGCCGTCTTGCTTGGTGCTGTGGGTGGACCTAAATGGGACACATTGGACGCTAAAATCCGACCAGAAAAAGCACTACTAGCACTACGTAAAGAAATGGATTTATTCTCGAACATTCGAGTAGCGAAAGTCTTCCCTTGTTTAAAAGATGCTTCACCATTAAAACCATCCATTGTGGATAAAGGAATCGATATCTTAATTGTGCGCGAATTAATCGGTGGAGTTTACTTTGGAGAACATAAAACCATTCAAACACCAGAGGGTGCCTTTGCAAGTGATATCATGAGTTATCATGAATCTGCCATTCGCAGAGTGGGAAAAGTTGCCTTTGAAACAGCACGTAAACGTCGTAAATCTGTAACCAGCGTTGATAAAGCCAATGTCTTAGATACCTCCGTGTTATGGCGTAAAGTCATGCATGAAATCGCTAGTGAATATCCTGATATCAAATACCAAGATATGCTTGTTGATAATGCCGCAATGCAGCTCGTGAAGAATCCTGCTCAATTTGATGTGATCGTTACTGAAAATATGTTTGGAGACATATTAAGTGATGAAGCAAGTATGATTACAGGTTCCATCGGCCTCATTCCTTCAAGCTCACTAGGCGAAAATAATCGAGGCATGTATGAACCCATTCACGGTTCTGCCCCTGACATAGCGAATAAAAACATTGCCAATCCAATAGGAACCATCTTATCCGCTGGAATGATGCTGAAATATAGCTTTGATATGGACGCTGAAAGCCAAGCGATTGAAGAGAGTGTAAAGAAAGTACTAGAGTCGGGATATAGAACTGCTGACTTAGCAGAGAATAAAGAAAAAGCCATTTCTTGTTCTGAAATGGGACAAATCATAGCTGATGGAATAGGAGCGTAATCATGGATATAAGATTTATAGAAAATAAACAACTAAAAACAAAACCAGATCAAAATAATCTAGGATTTGGTAAATACTTCACAGACTACATGTTTGTCTGTGAATGGGAACAAGGAATTGGTTGGCACGATGCTCAAATTAAACCCTATGGCCCGATTACCTTAGATCCTGCCAGCATGGTCTTGCACTATGCTCAAGAAACCTTTGAAGGAATGAAAGCCTATCGTTCTCCTCAAGGTGAAGTCTTATTATTTAGACCCGAGATGAACGCTGCACGTATGGCTCGCTCAAATGAACGTCTATGTATGGAAGTATTCCCTATCGATGACTTTGTGGAAGCAGTCAAAGCGTTAGTTAGTGTTGAAAAGGATTGGATACCCAGTGCAGATGGAACCTCACTCTACATTCGTCCATTTATGTTCGCCACAGAGGCTAGTGTGGGTGTTCATGCATCAAAGAAATATACCTTCATGATTGTTTGCTCGCCGGTTGGTTCTTACTATCCAGAAGGCGTTAATCCAGTTAAAATCTATGTTGAAGATGAATATGTAAGAGCCGTTCGGGGAGGAACAGGCTTCGCTAAATGTGGTGGAAACTATGCTGGAAGTGTCGCAGCTCAAGCAAAAGCCGAAAAACTTGGCTATACCCAAGTTCTATGGTTGGATGGCGTCCATCGTAAGTACATTGAAGAAGTAGGCACTATGAATGTGATGTTTAAGATAAAAGGACAAATCTATACAGCACCAATTGAAGGAACTGTCTTACCAGGTGTTACTAGAGACTCCATCATTACCATGCTTAAAGATTGGGGATATCAAGTCAATGAAACGCACTTAGCGATTGATGAACTCATGGAATACGCAGCAAAGGGAGAACTTGAGGAAGCCTTTGGTACAGGCACTGCGGCCGTTATATCTCCGATTGGTGAGCTTAACTACCAAGGCAATATTGTAACGATTAATCAATTCAAAACAGGTGAATTAACCCAAAGAATTTATGATACACTTACTGAAATTCAGTGGGGAAAACGTACTGACCCTTATCATTGGGTAGTCACCATCAAATAATAAAATGCATCAAACAGTAGTACTCTACAAGTTTGATGCATTTTTAGTTGTTTTGCTTAAGATATATCACTACAAACAATTGTTACTCAACAAACTCAAGGAATCTCCATTTCACTGACCATTTCAAACATGTATAATTGACTACAACAGCAACAATCACAGTAATTACCAATGATATTAGATAGCAAGTCACTTCGTTTAAATCAGAAACATAAACAAAATCACGAAACAAGAAAGAAAGTAAGACTAACATTAAACCAAATCGCCAAGTCAATTTAACGCCTAGTTCTGTCTGGCATTTTGGGCAGGTCACTCTAATTCCCATTTTTTTACCCCACCAAACATATTTTTTAAGAACTTTCGTTTCATTAAAATCGCACTGACAATTTGAGCACTCATATTTAGCTGAATTCATTGTAATCGCTCCTCGTTTCATTATCGGCATTCAAATTATATGATTATAAAGAGTACAAGTCAATATTCGAATGTTTAATCACACTCTTTTGACTAACCAAGACAAACTACTTTAAATAAGAAATTGATACTTTTAATAAGGATATGTCTGAGATGCAATTTTGCATACGTAAGGAGCAATGCCAAGGACTGGATTATCAGACCAAGAATACTCACCAATTTCATCTCCTGTAGGAAGTTCAAACTCATCATACCCTAACCAATCGTATCCATTATACACATAATATTTATGTATAATATTTGACTTATATGTACCAAATTTCGTTGTGCTTACAATTACATCTGCAAAATCCGCAATTGCCACAGCAGCTGCAAATTTTATAGAAATAGCGCCCATTGCCTTAGCAATTAATAGTGTTTTAATTGCTGTTTTCACAGCAGTGGTTCCAGCTTTTATTACTTCTGCAGTTATTGTTATTCCTATCAAATTTCTTGATCCTTGAAGAATAAAAATAGAAGGAGCTCTAGTTAATTCCAAATCAACTGACTTAATTTCAGTTTCATTAACTTCAATCTTGCCCTTTCTATCTAAACTTTAACATATCTCTAACAAATGTAAATAACCTAAGTGTGCGCGCAGATGAAGCAATTCATTACTGTTGTATCGCTGAATTATGGTTTAGAAATCACGAGTCGTGATATATCTTAGCGTTATTCATACTATTTCACCTATTATTATATGTACTTTTCCACTTAATAACCAATCAGCGCGCAGATAATTAATACAGTTATGTTTGCATTTAAACTGCAAGTATAACTATAATGATAATTAATGTGGAGGAAATTGAAATGGGAAAAAAAATTAATGAATATTATGATTACACGAGGTTTAGCTTTAATTGGAACAATTCAAATAGGTTTATGCGCACACATCCATACTAGTGAATGCGGTAATTAAATGAATCAATTTTAAGATTGTACGCATTTTCATAATGAGGCATGTTAATTAGGTATTGAAACGTATTCAGATAATTTTAGTAGGAATTAATATGATAACTAAGGGTTGTAACTATTAACTAATATAAAATGCATCAAACAGTAGTACTCTACAAGTTTGATGCATTTTTTTCATCCAAAAATTCTATAACAGTCGCCGACAACCTTAGCCACCCCTAACAATAACCAAAGCCATAAGTATTTGACGTGTTTTTTTTCTTGATATGTCAACTCATCACCTTTTTTTAAATATAGAAATGTCTCATAAATAGCAAAAGATAAGAAAGGTAATAAGATTAACAGAAACAACAACAATATAGAACTAAGAGGCGTTTCATTTCTGAAGAAGATGTCTAGAATAGAATCTGAATAACCCAAACAGAACCATAGTCCAAAATTATAAAAAACATAAAATCTGTCTAGCAGTTCATTTCTCTCATTTACTTCCCACTCATCCATCTTAGTTCACCACCTTTACTAAATAGACTAATCCCATTGAAACGATTCCAAGTATCGTCAAAATCCATGATAAAACATAAATATCTCTATCAGTATTCTTATATCCCCTATAATCATAAGTTGTTTTCCCCTGAATAACAGCAACTGGGATCCAAGAAAAACACATGACTGCCTGCCACCTCGAAATTGTTAAATCAAGCGATGGGATGATTAATAATACTACACTTAAATAGATATAGAAGATTGGCATAAATAAAATAAACCTGTTTTCAATCAGTTTCTTAACACTTAATTTTTCCATATTTCTCACCTCATTGTTCTTATAGCTTATTAATATTTAACATCTAAAGTTACTATATAATCATAATCAGTCTTATCCACAAGAAATGACGTTTCACTAACTGGAATAACATGTCTCCCTGCTATATCAGAAACTTCTGCATCTTTGATAGGCACTAGTTGCATTTCACCATTTTTGTTAATATAAAGAGCTGAACTAGGTTTCATTTCTTGATGAACTATGATGACATCATTAGACAATGTTATTGAACTTAGATATAAAGATTCTCCGCAATCACTTCTCTCCTTAGTTTCAACATCCAATAATTCGTATTTCATGCTATCAACAGCAAATTTGTTATAGTCTTTAAAATTAACTAAAAGCAATTGATTATTCAGCATGCCCACACTTTCAATATTGTGGCCTATGTTGATATATTCCATTTCTTCTGTTTCAGTATTATAAACATAATTATATGTTTCAGACTTCAAACCTGTTTTAAACGTTAGATACTTTCCTGAGTACATGAGTGAAGAGCCAATAAGTCTCTCATATACATCATTATCAAACTCAAACTCAATCATTGGAGAATATGAAGAAAATATCTCAACTGCTGTATCCTTGGCAATATTCATTAGTTTAAATCCATATTGTCCTGTTCCAAGTAGCGTATCATCGATTTTCAAATCCTGTGTGCTATAATAAATCCCATCATTCACATCTGCCAAGATTGGTGAAAGATCAGCTGCGTATAGATAACCAGAATCAATGCATTGTGGCTCGCCACCATTTTCAACATAGACTCTAAACTCAAAAGGATTTTGTTGTTCAAAATCATCCGAAACTTTCATTGTAGTATAATACATAGCTTCGCCTTTAACAATAAAACTAGTAACATACTCAAAAGTATTTTCATCAAATTCCTTTACTTTCACAATTTCATTCGTTTCCAAATTTACTTTATTCAAGGAAGTTGTTCGTGAATGATAATTCTGTTCTCTATTTTCATTAGGAACATTTACAGAATAATACAGTTCATTACCTACTACTTGAAAATTATTTATTTCTTCATTTCCATTTTGTTTGTAATCAAGACGCAAAAAATCGATATTAACATCTATATTTGAAATATAATCTGTTTTACCTTTACTACAAGATATTAAAAATACTGTTATTATAGAAAGCATCAATATAATCTTTTTCATTAGCAACTCCTCCCTAATCTATAGTGTTAATCTATAGAAAACATATACTACTCTTTATCTTAGTGAATGCCTGATCCGCTACTGACAGAAGTTATTCAAGTTCTATTACGAACTCAATATATCAACTTAAAACAAGTCCATCTGTTTTTTATGTTTCATTTTTCTGTGTTAAAGATAAAGTACTAAGCAACTTTAGAATCCCCAATACTAAGAATAATTGAAATATTTGATTCACCATTAAACTATCTATATTACATGTTTTGATATTCAGCTCAACTACTGAATCTTTTCATTGAACGTAAAATAAAAACTCTTATCGTCTGTTACGTAAACTTACTTAAAATGGGTGCCATACCAATAATATTAAAATCCATTATTTTTTTAATCATCAGTAATCTCTGTTAAAGCTAAAACATTAATCATCTTTGTAATTGTTATTGCAATGATTAAATGAAATATCAGCATAATTATTATTCCCAATAGAAAATTTGTTGTGAAATAACTGATTACTTTAATCAAGATGTACATTCCAATTGTAAAAAATATAGAAATCAAATAGTATGTTTTTTTACTGTATTTAACTGAATACAAAGCATTACAAGAAGGGCATTTCGCAGTGGTATCATCTACTCTAATCATAATATTTCCGTGGCATGTTTTGTATTTAAGTTTCATAATAGTTAATGATAAAATATCACTAATTGCATTTCATTCTGAGATTTCATTATCTTAATGATTGAACTTAGAATCAAGCATTGCAATCTTTTTTATCATATCCTCCTATTCATTAATATCTATACAATAACATATTCTCGGTATAAGTAAAGGATTGAAGTGTGCGCAGATATAAATTCAGCCTGTTTTTTTGAATGTTCATTTTTGAACTCTTTTTCAAAGCAACTTCATTTATCCTTTATCTTAGTTAATGGTTTAAACGTTTCCTCATGTTGAGTAATTAATTCGAGTTAAATGGCTTATTGATTATTTTTTTCTTTCCAAACTATTTTAAATAGTTTATATTTCCTTCTTAATTCCTTGTCATTATCACGATAAAAGTCATCGCTATATATTAAACTTTGATTATCTGAAACTCTTCCAGAATAGACTCTCTCATAAGGTATTTTATCTAGAACACGAATACTCAGTTCATTATTTACGAGTGTTCCTACAAAATGTTTTTTAACCCGTTTTTCTTCGGAAGTGAATAGAAAAGAATCATCAGAAATTTGTGTGAAACCACTAAATGTTCTATCACTTTGTGTATCTCCAGTAACCTCGCTGATCATCTTGGTGGAATGATCATAATAATGATATTTAATTTTTTCTCGTGGATATGGTGGTATAAATGATATAAAGAATATTCCATCTTTCAATGGGACCATTTCCATGATTCTTCGCCCCTCAGTAAATGGCACAACCAATTCACTCACACTTTTGCCATCATACACATAGAGTCTCTCAGTAATGTTGTCATTAATCACAAACGATATCATTGATTTACTATTTTGACGCGCTGTATTAACATACCATTTATTATATTTAATATCTCCGTCCATCAAGGTGATATCATCACTAAATAGTTCTTTTATCTTGCCCTTATCTAATTCATATAAATATAGGATTGTTTTCTCACCTTGTATACTAGCAACCATATATTGAAGTTTTCCATTTACATTTGTAAATTCGGACGTAAAAATATATTGAAGAACAGTATGTTGTTGAAGTACTTCTCCATTATGAACAATTTCATAAATCAGTCCATCTTCTTTTTCTGTAAATCTAATTTCATATAAATCAGAATCAATAATCTGAAAATCTAAAATTCTGGAACCTTTACTAGCATCATAAGATTTAACTTTCTCATATTCTTCTGTATCTATATGATAAACATACATATCTTTTGTTGCAGACATTCGACTCACTGTCTTGTCGATTGTTAGAAAATAGGCAATATTTTCATCAAAAGTTCCTTTCTGGAGTGAATAATCGCCGCTTACCTTAAATTCATCTGGCATGTTTAATTCAACAAGTTCATAATCAGCAGTCATGTAGTCAATGGGTTCTACCGATTCATTGATTTCTTCCTCTTTCTCAGTAGTAGGTGTTACCGTTTTGTTACACGCACTTACTGAAAAGCTTATTAGTAGACAAGTTAATGCTATAATAAATCTTTTACCATAATTTATCATCTGAATTTCCTCCTGAAATATACTTTATAAGAGATCATTATTTTGGATTAATTTAATTATACTAGAATAACTGATTTATTTCATACATAATTGAATTATTTAATTATTTACTTTCACCAAAAGAATGCATAGTATCTTCAAAAAAAACACTATGCATTACTTCTAAATTTAATTATAAACTATCCTTCTATTCATATTTTACCAAACATAATATCCACCATGAGCATCCAAAGCGTCTCCCATTATATCTTCTGTAACATCCCATACTTTATTAAATCCTGGATTAACATCATAATAATAGACAGTTCTACCTGGTCCGTAGCCCATGCCAACAACATAATGACCGATATCTGGACCATAATCTGAGTTTAAACTTTGCGCATCAACATCATAAATCACTGGTGCATCTCCATTGATATCTGTAACCATATTGTCATAGAATGGCTCATCTTTATTAACAGAAAATTCATAAGGTTTTCCGCTTAATCGAACTAATACTGGAGTCAAACTATCAACATAAGTTCCTTTATCACCTGTACCCATTTGTTCTCCTAAATAACTAAGTGAGTATTTTGTGCCAGTATGGTATTTAATTACAATTTGTGCTGAAGCTGGTCCACAGTCATTGTCCCCTACTTGAGTGTAATGGTCAATAGAAAGCTTTTTAGTAGTCGCTCTTTGTGTTGTAAGCCCCATAGCTTTCGCATTTTCTTTCTTTAGTCTTATGTTTTCTTTGTATTCATCAGATTGCATATATCTTAAACCTTCTTCACTAATTCCATTCATTTGTACTGTCGGATCATCTCCATCTTCATTTGCAATAATTGGTAAATTTAATAAACTAAAGCATACCATTAATCCTACAATCGATTTTATTGTTTTGTTCATAATAAAGTTCCCTTCTGGCAATATCTATGTATTGCGTTGTTTAATTTTACCCATTCTTTAAAAATAAATGATTAAACTCTTTATATTTACAGTTCTTACTTCTTCCATTTAGTTGTATCATCATATTTAATCGAAATTATTTAACATCGCTTTAGTAAACATCTTCCCACACCCTTTCAATGTCTGTTTTAAATCCAACATTCTTCCCATTACCTATTCTATCTTTACTGTATCACACCTATAAGAAATATAAATAACCTAAGTGTGCGCGCACATGAGTCAATTCAGTACTTGTTATTACACATTTTTCGTTTCTAAATTCTCATACAGTTATATACACCACATTATTCATGCTATTTAGTAAATGATTATGTATATTTTGATAATTAATATGAAATATGCGCGCAGATAAAAAAATAAAGTTTTGTTTGCAATTAAATTGCAAGTATGACTATAATGAGAATAAATGTGGAGGAAATGAAAATGGGAAAAAAATTAATCAATATTATGATTACACTTGGTTTAGCTTTAATCGGAACAATTCAAATGGATTTATGCATGCACATCCATTCTAGTGAATGCGGTAATAAAATGAATCAATTTCAAGAATGTGTGCATATTCATAATGATGAATGTACATTAGGTATTGAAACGTATTCTGATAATTTTTCTAGGAATTAGTATGAGAAGTAAGAACGAGCTTATTCGTCTTGGTTTCATTATCTCTAACTATCGTAAAACAGAAGGACTTAGTTTAGAAAAATTCGCCAACTTAAGTAAAATATCTATTCGATCTTTAAGAGAAATTGAACATGCGGAAAAAGCACCAAATAAAAAACATCTAGCAGAGATTTATTATGCAATGCAGTGTGAAGAAACTGAGATGAAGAGAAATACACTTGAAATTGAACCGTTAATTAGAAGTCTTTTTAAAAGCCTGTTTTTTTTAGATACAGAGAATATAGAAAGCTTATATTTACCATTATTAGATAAGAAAGTTCTTGCTTCAAAACTTTTGATTTATCCTGATTATTTACTGGTTCAATTTGCCTATCATGTTTGCAACAATAATAATTACGAAGCACAAATAATACTTGATATGATTGAAATAGATGGTCTATTTAGTGAAGAGTCACTTCAACTCTTTTATTTGTATAAAGGTGTTTTATTCAAGAATTTAGGAGAACTAAATCAAGCATTACTTTATTACAATGATGCTCTAAGGTTGTCTGGTAATGAGACAATACAAGGAATGGTTCATTATCATCTAGCCATTGTTTATACTAAACAATTAAGAGACATTAGAGCCTATGAACACAATTTGAAAGCAAAAGAATATTTCAGTAGAACAAATAATACTATTCGTGAATTAATGATTGTGAATCATATCGGTATTATTTATTCTCACCATCGAGAATTTGAACTCGCTGAATCTAATTTCCTGCATTTACATAAACAAGCAACATTATTGGGACTAGACCATGAGTTATCAAATGCTTGTCATAATTTAGTTCGATTATATTTTTTATGGGGAAAAGAAGATTTAACTATTGAATACGCTAAGAAAACAATTTTATTGAAATACTGTGAGCCTTCAATATATTTTTATGCTTGCTGGGCACAAATCAATTTAGGTAATAAAGATGAAGCAATGAAATGGTGGTATGATGCAGATAAGCATATCGAGGATAGTAATGATATTGGACAAGCTATTTCTAATTATTTAGGATGTTTGCTAGGATTAAATAAACTAAGTGAAGTAGATTCTCTATCCGAAATTAATCAATATTGTGATCAGTTGAGTAATTTCAATGATCGTCTGTTATTTAAAAGATTACTTGCCAAAGCTGCTGAAACGATAAAGGATAAGGAATTAGAGTTACAGTGTTATAAAGATATTGTTGAGTTGTTAGATAATCCTAAAGCATAAGAAGAAAAGCAGAAACTAGTGATTAGTCTCTGCTTTGTTTATGTTTATTTTTCGAGTGGCTATCTTATTGCTGAATGTTTGATCATGTTCCACAAATATCATGGTACCTTTAAAGTCCATCAATAAGTCTTCAATCTGCATTCTTGAGAAGACATCAATATAGTTCAAAGGTTCATCCCATATATAGAGATGAGCTTTTTCACATAGACTTTTAGCGATAAGTACTTTCTTTTTTTGTCCATCACTATAATCCTCAAGTCTTTTTTCAAATTGAAGACGTGAGAAGTCTAACTTGCGTAAGATAGCTTTGAATAAACTGATGTCTAATCCTTCTTGATAAATAAAGTCATCCAATTTTCCTTTAAGAGTGCTTGTATCTTGAGTTAAATAAGAAATGATTAATCGGTCGTTTTCATATAACCTTCCTGTATATTTTATTTTCTCACGATGTATTAATTTAATGATTGTTGTCTTACCACAACCATTACTTCCACACAGTGCAATTCTATCTCCTTCTTCCACAACAAAACTAACAGGAGCATTAATCTGTTGGTCATAATAACAAGCAACATTCTCTAGCTCAACATATTTCTTGGATGTGTATTTTAGAGGAGATAATTTTAAAGGGGCTACTTCTTCCACATCTTTGAGTAATTGTTTTTTATCTTCATAGTTCTTCTCAAATCGCTTCTCCACATTCTTTGCTCTTTTCATCATGGATGCTGATTTAGCACCGATAAAACCACGGTCTACTGGCCCTTGTCCAAACTTACTTGCTTCTATCTTATCGGACCATAGATTGAGTCTTTCAGCGCCTTCTTTGAGTCTTCTCATGTCTTTTTTTAAACGAATATTCTCATTTATTTCACTTTGATCTTGTTTTTGTTTATTACTCCACCATGAACTAAAGTTACCATTCAATACTTCAATTTTGCTTTTATTCATGACGAGAACATGGTCAACACATTCATCAATAAAGCTACGGTCATGGGAAACTAGTATAAAGCCTTGTTTACTCTTTAAGTACTTGGCTACTAGCTGACGCCCCTCACTATCTAAATGATTGGTTACCTCGTCAATGAGTAGGAATGTATGTTCTTTTAAGAAGAGAACAGCTAAGAGTACCTTTGTTTGTTCGCCTGGACTTAAACTTAAGAAATTACGATTTAGTACTTCTTCATTGATATTCAAATAGGATAATTCTCGAATTAATTCCCATTCTTGAATTTCTTCATTGATTTGAACAATTAAATTTCTTGTCTCTAGGTTTTTATTATCAAGAGAATTAGGAAAATAAGTGAATATCTCATTGCTTTGAATACTTCCTGAATATTCATATTCATTCATTAATAACTTTAAAAAGGTTGTTTTTCCTTTTCCATTTCTTCCAATAAATCCTAATCGCCATGATGAATCAATATGAAAGCTCAACTTCTTAAATATTTCATTACTTCCATCATAACTAAAGGATACATTATTTATTTTAATTAGTGACATCTTGTACCTCCTTGTCAAATAAAAAGCTGCAAGAAGAATCTCTTACAGCTTACCAAATGAAAAAGTATTGATACGATTCAAAAGGATTAGGAATAGGACTCTCATTCTTGCAAGCATACTTAAAATTAAGATTTTCTTATGATAAGTATGTTAAATTGTTATTTAGCAAGAAATCATTCTCATCCTTCCAACTCCTTTTCGTTGATTAAATTATAGCAAATTGGATTCAGTGAGTCAACCACACCAAATAAAAGACAGCCCAAAGTGAGCTGTCTTATTATGTTAGTCGTCTAGACCTAGAATATCATTGATGTTATTTTTATAGAGTATTGCTTTCGCTCCGTAAATAGCTTGAATTCCTCCAGCGGCATCTAATACATCCGTGGCTCCAAGTTTCTTCAAGGTTGCTTTATCTACTTTACTTACATCTTTTACACTTACTCTTAATCGAGTAATACAAGCATCAACATCTTCAATGTTAGTTGCACCACCAAGGGCTTCAATAATAATTAATGAGTCATCCTTTAAAGATGATTTTGTTGTAATTTGTGCTTCAACTTCTGTTTCTTCATCTTCTGCTCTTCCAGGAGTAAATACGTTAAATTTTGTAATTAAGAAACGGAATGAGAAGTAATATAGACAAGCCCAGATTGCACCAAATGGGATTTGTAGTAACCAGTTTGTTTTATCATTTCCAGGTAATATACCGAATAATGAGAAGTCAATGACACCTCCTGAGAAAGTATTACCAATTGAAATGTTTAGTATGTCAGCAATAAAGAATGAAATTCCATCAAAGATTGCATGAATAATGTATAACCAAGGGGCTACGAATAAGAACATGAATTCGATGGGTTCTGTAATTCCTGTAATGAAACTTGTTAAAGCAACACCTAGGAATAATCCTTTGTATTTATTGCGTCTTGTTTTTGGAATACAGTGATACATTGCCAAACAAGCAGCAGGTAAACCAAACATCATGGTTGAGAAACGTCCTGCAAAGAAACGTGTTCCTTCAGTGAATAAACCAGTATGAGCTGGATCAGCAAGTTGAGCAAAGAAGATGTTTTGAGCTCCAACAACACTTGCACCAGCAACCATTTCAGTTCCCCCTAGTGCTGTATACCAAAACATAGAATAAATCATATGATGTAATCCAACGGCACCGCATAGACGCATTAAGAAACCATAGAAGAAGGTTCCAATAGGTCCTGCTTGAGAAATAACTTCACCTGAGTTAATTAAGATATTTTGGAATGGAGGCCAAACAATAAAGAAGATGACCCCAATAAAAATCCCAGCAAATGAAGTAACAATTGGAATAAAACGTGAACCACCAAAGAAACCTAATACTTGAGGTAATTCAATATTTTGATAACGATTGTGTAACCATACTGCAATCGAACCAATCACTAAGGCACCGATAACACCTGTGTCAATTGAGTTTCCACCTGGATTGAACACGCTCACACAAGTAGCAATGGTCGCAGTCATTACTAAATAACCGACAACCCCTGCTAAAGCAGCTGTACCTTTGTCTTTTCTAGCTAATCCGATACATAAACCAACGCAAAGCAATAAAGCTAAATTAGCGAAGATAACATTCCCTGCCCCCGCCATAATTTGAAAGATTGCTTGTAAGATGGGGACATCTAATATAGGATACGTTGCGATCGTTGTCGCATTTGAGAATGAACCACCAATTCCGAGTAATAAACCGGCAGCTGGTAGGATTGCGATAGGCAACATAAATGCCTTTCCAATCTTTTGTAATAGTTTGAACATAGTAAATCTCCTTTCGTTTAGAACGTTATTTGGACAAAGCCGAAATGAACCGAGCTGTAATATTTTGTGGTCGAGTTATTGCTCCGCCAACAACTGCACAATGGACCCCTAATTCCATAACCTCTTTTAATTCGCTCGGTATATTGATTTTTCCCTCAGCGATAACCGGGATATGAACGTTTGCCAACACCTCTTTTAATAGAGGAATATTGGGTCCATCCATGTTTGTTGAATAGGGAGTGTATCCACATAACGTCGTTGATAAAACATCAAATCCGATCCGTTCTGCTTCAATACACTCTTCTAATGTCGAACAATCCGCCATGGCTAATCGTCCTGCCTCATGAATCATATCAACTAATTCAATCGTTGAAACATGATGAGGTCGAACACGCTGGGTAGCATCAAGTGCAATCATTTCACACTTTGTTTCCAATAATTCTTGTACTTCTTTTCGTGTTGATGTGATATAAACCTCACTATCTGGATAGTTTCTCTTTACAATACCAATCACTGGCAAATCACAAACGCGCTCAATTTCTAGAATATCTTCTTTTGATTGGGCTCGAATTCCGCTTGCTCCCCCCATTTTAGCTGCGACTGCCATCCTTCCCATAATAAAACTACTATGTAGTGGTTCATCTTCTAAAGCTTGGCAAGAGACAACCAATTCCCCCTTTATTTTATCGAGTATAGTCATTCACTATCTCTCCTTCCCTATCAACTGCATTAATAATATTCTGAATATGCAAAGCCAAGTAACCTAATTCTCCCTCATAAAGATGAACATCAAATTCTCTTTCAAGCATCTCACCTAAACTTTGCGCAATCTCGAAAGTCTTAGGATAAGAGTTCTTTAATGAATTTAAAACTGGATTATCAAGTTCAATTTGTTTTTTTGCTCTTTCTAGCGCAAACTTTAAATGAGTTACTAAACGCATTCGCTCAAGACTACATGGGTCTAAATGCATTTGTAGTTGATTTTCAATATGTTGAACACACTCACTAATAATTTGCATATAAAGAGCTGACTTAGAGACACTTTCTTCATGAATAGCTGAATGAATATGTAGCGTAATAAATCCTACTTCAGAATAGGGTAAATCGATCGATAATTGCTTATTAATGTACTCTAACATTGCTTTCGCAAAGGCATATTCTTCAGAATACATAATACTGAATTCTTCTAAAAAAATATTTTTTACTTCGATATTATTATTCATTCGATAGATTGAGAAATTCAAGTGATCTAATAACGCAATATGCAAATACTCATCATAAACATCCCCAAACTTTAACTCCATTTGATGAATAACATCTTCAACTACTTCAACTAACGAATCATCGCATTGTTCAACTAATTGTTGATATCGAGTAATATTTTTCTTATCCTTTACAAAGTATATTTTCTCAATAAGCGAAGAATCAATTCTTTCTCCTCGTACTTTTTGAAAACCAATTCCCTTCCCTAAAACCATGCATTCAATGTCTTTCCCAATTTCTGTGCACTGTACTATATTATTATTTAGTACTTTATCAATTTGATATTTTGGCATATTATCTTTTATCACAATGAAATACAATACTTTCATTATTGACCTTAGTTCCCTCTTGTACTAAAGGTTTAAAGTCACAAACATCTTCAGTACTTGTAACCAATAACATTGTCTCAGTGTGATAATTTGTATCTTTTAATAGCTGAAAATCAACATTGACTAAAGGTGTACCTAATTCAACTCGTTGCCCTTGCTCAACTAGTAAATCAAATCCTTTTCCTTTTAATTGTACTGTGTCAACACCAATATGAATCAGTATTTCAATACCCTCATCACTTGTAATACCAAAGGCATGGCCTGTTGGGAAAACAACACTAAGTACTCCTTTAATCGGTGAACAAACAACATTACCTTCAGGTACGATGGCAATTCCTCTGCCCACTAACCCTTGTGAGAACACTGGATCATCAACATGATTTAGTGCAATACTTGTTCCTTGCACACAAGCATAAACATCCAATCCTTTTTTCTTTCTGAACATTTCGAACATCTGTTTTCCTCCTTTTTCACAATAAAAAAAGAGCTCATTAAATTACAAACTGCAATCTAATGAGCTCTTGCCTGATGAGTTATTAATCAGTAACACGCTACAATTTCATTATAGAGTGTATACCTGACTTGTCAATACTTTTATCGTATTTTTGCTATATTTTTTATTTTTTTAATCTGATTACCTCGATTTATAGACTTGAAGTGAATAAAAAATCAAATTTGTTCATAAGTTAAACTAAAGTGTTATCTATTTTTTGTCAATTAAGTTGATAATGTTAAATAATAATCAACAAACTCATATTCTTTTTGTTTCAATAATTCTTCTAACAAACTCTTTTTAAATTGATTGATTCGTTTTATATTCATCTCTTTATTTAAAGGCACTTCATTCCATTTCAAAATTGCAGCTTCTTCTTGATAACATATCTCTTTCTTTAAAGCATCATCAATGTACTGGTAGAAACTGAATATAGGAAACTCTCGAACTTTGAGTTCATTCTCAATAAACAAACTAGTTCTTTTAGAATGTTCATAGATAAGCCAATGATACTTATTCCATTCATTCAATAACTTAGTTCTATTCTGTGATAAATAAGTAATTACCTTATTGACTGATAAGTTTTTATCCTTTACTTCAAGCATCAAATCAATCGGTAAATCTTTGATACTTTTAAATTCATGGTGAAACTGCAAGAGGTTGATTGTATCAGAATGAGCTCCAGCTCTTTTCCCAACTGCTTGTTGAGAGTAATGAACCTTCATCACTCCATCTTGTTCTTTCCATGTCTTTAAGCACTCACTTATCCATTCATTATCACTTTTAAAGATACTTGCAGGATTAAGTCGATGGTGTAATAAATCAAAGACTACTGGTATATTGCTCATTCTAGATATATAAAGAATATCTTCTATATTAAAATAACGATCATCATTTTCAATGACTAAATGCTTATGAATCGTTGAACTACATCTTTTTACTACACTTATAAAACGTTCAATAGCTTTTTCTTTATCTTGATAAACTCCACCGATATGCAGAACCATCTTATGTGTTGCATCTAGTTTAAAGGCTTCTAATAAATCAGCATGTGCTTGTAATTCAAGAATTGAACGTTCTACTACATCAATACTTAATGAATTCAATACCACGTATTGTCCTGGATGCATTGATAGTCTTAAGCCTTTAGCTATAACAATGCCATGTATTTTATCAAATTCCTCTTGGTATTGGTTTTGCCAGTCTAACGTATTCAAGGGATGACTTGCAAAGGGAATGAAATCTGAGGATAATCGAAACATTTGAATATGATGTTCCACATTATAAATTAAAACGTTATATAATGCATTAAAATTAGCTTGAATAATTTCCTCAAGTTTCTCTTTAGTCGCATATTTTTGTGTGCAATGCTTAAATTTTGTATTAACTACACCACGAGCTATACCTGCATATCCAAATTTCATAATCCACCTCAATATCAATATTCCCTATCTTTTTTAGTTTAATCTAAATATAAAATAGAAACGCTGGCTATCGCTTAAACACTTGGTTATAATTAATAACGTAAGTTTTTAGAATTTAATTTAGCACTTACGAAAGAGCTTTAATATGACGTATGATTTAAAGTATATGTTAGATAGCCATTCAACGGTTTGTTGAAACAGTTGTTATTCATCATCCTTAAATGAAGCCACTAAAATTTCCCATAAACTTACTTCTCTCATATAACCATTTCTATCATAATAGGTGAAAGTATCGTTGAGGCATGGTTTTTCATGGTGCTACTTTATTGGAATATATATGTCCACTTCTGAATTTTCATTTTCTTTCCCTACAAAACGTTCATCATATAGCTCAAAATCCTCCCGACTATCAATAATTTCAGTTGTTAATATTGCCCAAGTTCCCCAAATATATTGATATGTTTTAAGTATATTATCCAAAGAACCTTTGTGTGTGAATACAGCAAACTTTCCTGCTGGAATGGTTTTTGTAACAATATCAGCAGGCATATTTCTATATGATGTTACTTCAATTCCGATAATTTCAGTAAAATCCATATCATAGTGTGTCATAGAAACATCTTCTTGATATTCACAAATGCCAAATGTTCTACCAGACGGACTTACATTTGTTATGTAGTTAAGCTTTTTACCAAATTCTTGCCACAAAGAAAATATATCATCCAATTTTGCCGTGCCACGAATACCAGCTACACATATTTCTTCGATAGTTTTAATCTCTGGTTGAACGGTTATGTTAGAAGAAATATGTTGAAGAAAATCTCTGTCAAGTACCTTTTTATTTCCTAGAAAAATGCCAAGGCGATTTTTACGGTATACTGATGGACTAACTTGATATATATTCTTAAATGCTCGACTAAAGGATTCTGATGAATCAAATCCAATTTCATGGGCAATGTCGATGATTTTCTTTTCACTATATAATAACTTCTGTGCAGCACTAGAAATTCGTCGCTTTTGAATATAATTTCCAATATTTTCACCAAGTACAGATTGAAACACACGGGTAAAGTGGTAATAGGAATACCCCGAGGCTCTTGCTATATCCTGAACTGAAATATTCTCATCCAGATGATTTTCCATATATATAATTGCTTGCTCAAATGCTTCCAAATATTCCATATTATCAACCTTTCTTATACTAATCTTCCAAAGTCAAAGGTTGGATGTTCTACATTGATACAGATAGGCTTACTTTGCTCTGTTAAATTCTCTTTTAGAGAATATGTAGTCCATCCATTTTCTGCAAGACCTCCCCAGCAGATTTCCACAGTTCCTTCAGTTACATCAAAAACCATACTTCTCATTGTCCCAAAAAATTCTTCGTACCAGTGACAACACAATCCATTTGGATATTTTGAAAGTAATAAGGATTTTAAGTCTGCTACTTTCAATTTGTCTACCTCTGTCATATAACTACGAATGTAGTCATATCTAATAACTGAATGTTCCATTGCTAGTGGGACAAGTTTCAAAATTTCGGGTAAGTGTGCATGATTAGTAGCATGTAGATATTGTTCAGATGTAGTTACATCAATCATTTTCCATGCTTTAGTGCCATCATAGGTTTCAAATAGAATTGCTTTCCCCGTTTTATCAGCTAATAATAAATTGATATTATAAGCAATCGGCATATCTAAAACAGAGTTTAATGCCTCATCAACATTCTTACAGTTTTCAAGCAATGAACGAATAACTGCCCAACACTGCAATCCAGTTACCTTAGGTTTACGCATAGGTTCAAAATTACCTACAGGTAAACCACACGAAGTCTGTCCGACCATAAGACCACATTCATTGATTCCCTCCATACGTCCAAACAGCATGGTACTGCTACCAATGTGTGCATATCTACCAGAAACTTTTGTTTTAACAAATGATAAATCATCCATTTTATGAGAAAATTCATAATTGCGGGCAACCAAAACATGACCATCTTCCGTTAATTTTGGGAGTACAGCCAGCAAAGAGCATCCCGGAACTAGCCATGTGCCAGCGTAATAATAAAGCTGTTTTGTACTTATACCGATTGCTTCTGAAAACCCTTGTAATTCATCACTTAGCCCAGGACAATAACGATTAAACATTTCATTCATTTCCGTAACCTGTGCATCGGAAAATATTTCTGTGTCTCCTTTCAGACTTTGCAAAATTTGCGGATTTTTCAGTGCATTCTTGCCTAACTGATATCCTATTTCATAACTACTTCCTGTAATTTCATAAAAACTCACTGTTACTTTATCCATTATATCATGACCTCTCTTTCAATTAAAGAATATCAAATCAAATGTTTTTTTACATGATATTTTGTGCTATTTTGTTAAAAGAGTTTGCTTTTATCCCGGTATGTCGAAGCATGCCTTTTTCATTTATTTTATAATACTCCAGTTACTAACTTATGAAGTACAAGATCAAACTGTGACGTCAGCGCACGCCCTACTAATTTTAAAAATTGCCAATAGATTTTTCTATCATTGATATGCTTTTCAAGTTCGTATAAATAAAATCCCTATGTTGACTTAGAGTACTTTCATTATATAATAAAATTTATAACGAGAAAGAGGAGGAAGCCACCGCCGCACTGTCAAAGGTACTGCGTGGCGAGGAATCGGCGGTGGAGCGCAAGGGACAAGTGAAGCGCGGCGAAATGAAGCTGACCGACTTTTCCTCTTGGCTGATAGCAGAGCAAACGGAGATTGACCGACTGATGGGCGATTAGCGGCTAATGGGTGGTAAGGGTTTTATACTGCCTACCCCCGAAACGACGTTTTGAGCGTGACAGGGGCGGTAATCGCTCCTATATCTGCACACAAAATAGCTTGTGCTGTGAAGATTCAACATGGTATACTGATATGAAAATAATCTCTTGTGTTTATGATAGAGGTATGGGATGGGCAAACTTTATATTAGTTTAAGTGCTTTAAAATGCAGTTGCAACTGTCAGTTGACATATCTCCATGCTGGAATGGTGGTTATGCAACCAATGGTTTTGCTATAATTGCTCCATGAAAGAAAGGAATGTTTATAATGAATATGGCAGACAGAATACAGTATTTACGAAAGCAAAAAGGGTTTTCTCAAGAAGAACTTGCAGACAAAGTAGGTGTATCAAGGCAGGCGGTTTCTAAATGGGAAAGTGAACAAAGCACACCCGATTTAGAAAAAATTATTATTATGAGTGAACTTTTTGAAGTCACGACAGACTATATTCTTAAAGGTATAGAACCTGTCGATATGACGAGCAAAAAGACCATTTATTCTTTGTATTTAGGTTTCGCAGTAATTTTTGCAGCCATAACAGGAATTTGGTCCTTTACAGCAAATAGATTTCGCGTGGATGAATGTCTTTTTATCGTTTTGGCAGGAGCAGTGGTTGGACTAGGTATAGGTTTGATTGTTCAAGTGATATACAATTTATTCAGAAAATGAGCATTGAATTGGGTGCTACTAAAACCTGTACCATTTGAGGGTATCAAGATAATCTGCACATACAAGACACCGCACTAACCACGAAAGTTAGTGCGGTGTCTGTTTATAACTACCAGTCTTTTTATGTGTAAAAACAGGCGGTATCACCCGCCTTTCATTCAATACATCATCCCCCTCCCGCAAGTCTGCCTATCATCTGCAAATGACCCGCCGCCCTGCTGTTTTAGTGTAGTATCATTACTACCCTTTACAGCATACATCCCAGAACTAATGTAGTGAACTTTCCACTATCTTTTGTAAATAGGAACTTTGATGATACTGTTAGTTTTTATAAAGAAGTAATGGATTCAACAAAGAATAACCGTAAAGAGTAAAAAACATACTATTCCCAAACTTTTTTAGTTTAATCTAAAATCTAACCATCTTCTAACTATCACTTTGTTATAGTATGGGTGTTGGTAAACAACCAAACTCAACTGAAACATTTATTCAGGCTAACAAATATAATTGAAATGACAACAGATTGCTTAAACAAAGAAGGTCTACAAGCTAATTCAATAGCCTGTAGACCTTCTTTATATCTCTTTCCCTGTATTATCAATAATGAACGAGCCTTTGTATGTTGCACCGCAGGCTTTTGCTATATCTTGCAATTCTTGCTCTGAAAAGTTATCCCGTTTTAGCTTTCCCGATAAGTTTGATTGAGTAGTACCCAAGCGAGCCGCTAAATCTTTTTTAGGAATATCCAATTCGATAAGCAACATTTCGATTTTCTTAGCCATTGTACCCATATATCGCCCTACTTTCCGAATGGTTTATCAATCAAATTATACATTGAATAGCGAATTAAATCAAACATAAGCTTATTAATTCACTCAATAGCAAAGCGTTGCTGTTGACAAAATTCACTCGATAGATTATTATTTAACTGTATGGCGAAATAATTCGTCCTTCACTCAAAATAATTTTGAAAGGAGTAGGTCAATATGATAAGCACAGTAATAAATGCTATCTTTAAAGGAGAGGTCTTGCCTTGGGAGGATAAAGCTATCAAAACACCTAGGCACGCAGAGCTGCTACGAAAAATCGAACAAGAGCGTAACCATTTTGAAGAAGAAATGTCACCACATGAAAAGGGAAGATTTGACCAGTACAACTGTTTAATTAGCGAAAGAGCAACGGAAGAAATTGGTACTGCCGAATATGACCTTTTTATGCTTGGTATCATCGTTGGTATGGAAATTATGGAGCATAAGCAAAAAACACTTGAAGAATTAGGGGGTTAATGAAAAATGCCAAGAGATAGCATATTTCACGCATTGTATTATGGAAGTGTTGCTCCTTGGGAAGGGCGAGTGGACAACCCAACATATAAAAAGCAAGCCCAAAAATCCCTAAGCTTACATGACCAAGTACGCTCACTATTGAATGATGAGGGTAAGAAATTGCTTGATGAATTTCTTGATGAAAACAGTAAACTGACTTGTTGCTTTGAGGAAGAAAAGTTTAAAGACGGATTTATCTTGGGAACAAGGCTAATGATTGAAATATTGCAGGATACAAGATTTCTGAAGGAAGGAGAGTGAATAAATGAAGCTAACATACAGCAAATGTGGTGATTACTATATCCCTGACTTGGTTTACAGTGTACCAGATACCTCCGTTGGTAAATATGGCTTGTTGAGAGAAAGCTACTTAAAGGAACATCACTCTGCAAGGTACAACAATTTTCTATTAAGTGGACAGCTCTATCCCCATTTGCAAGAAGTTGATAAAAAGGCACAATACCTACTGGATACCATGATGCCAAAACTAAAGGCACAGCAAGGGGTTACTGAGGAGCTGAAAGCCACTGACCAAATGGAATGGGTTGGTAGAATGAATAATATTAAGGCACAGGTTGAGGAAGTCATTTTCTCTGAAATAGTATACATTTAGCAAAAGCAGCTAACCGACAAATTCAAATGTCAGTTAGCTGTTTTCTTGTGTATCGGTGCAAATGCACAGAATATCTCATTGCCCCTTGTTTACCAAGATACGCATTTTTCGGGGAGTGTCAAGGACAGGCGAAGCCTGTTTATTTATCCTTGATACTTCACGAATAAATGTGTTATACAGCCTTTAGGGGCAAGGAGATAGGTCAGCTCTTTTTCCAAGTCATCTCGCCCTTTTTAATCAGTGTTTGGATAACCGCTTTCTCCTGCTTGTTTAGCCTGTTAATATCTGTGCCAAGAATGAGGGTGAATAACTTTAGCTTTATTTCCTGTGGCGTTCCTTTGAAATCCTTTAGCTTTTGTATCAGTTCAATGAGGATTGAAAGTCCGCCTGTATCATCTGAAACAACTTGCGTATCTTTTTTGTTTTCGCTGTGCAGTATGCGTAAATCATCAGCGATACGGTCAATGTCCTCATGGATAACAGCGTGGAAATACCTGTCCTCTTTGATTTTGGCAGATTGCAGTGTTCGCATGAAATACTCTTTGTCGTTTGGAGCATATTCACCTGTTATCTCATCTTTCGCAATTTCAGCTACTGAGTTAAGCGTGGTTATCTGCATGGTGGCAAGTCCATCTATGTAAATTTCCATATCAGCCATGAAATCGGCAAAATGTTCATGCTCTATCAGTTCATTCAGCAAGCGGATATTAAATTTCGGCTTTTTTAAAAGGTCTATGGTTTTATCGCCTAACCCTAAATCAGAGTAAGCAGTGTTCAAGTGGCGGTCTACATCTGACAAGCCTAAAAGGTAGTCCATAGATACCTCATAAAACTTTGCGAGGGTAATTAAATTGGCATAGCCGACATCTTGATTTTTCTCATCATTTTCATAGTCATTTAAGGTGGTCTTGGGGATATTCACAATGCTTGCCAAATGCTCTGTGCTTTTATAGCCTTTTGCAATCCGCAAATCCTTAAGCTTTTCTCCTAAAGTTAACTTTGTCAGCATACCGTCACTTCCTTTGCTTTTTATTCCATTATACCAGTGTTCGTTAAAATTCACAAATTGTACGTTTACTTTTGTTTGACGTTTCGATATAATTGATATATCTATACTACTGAATAAAACTTTTTTGAAACAGTAGAGGGAATGAAAATGCCCCTGTGGGGGTTGTTTATATTAGGTTTGGGAGGGTAGCTATGAATTATTTAGATTTCAT
>F144_Wood_Sandpiper__coassemble_14_pt1 | contig 52855 bp, 53 predicted proteins | sample F144_Wood_Sandpiper__metabat2_low_PE_003 | metagenome-assembled genome bin F144_Wood_Sandpiper
TATTTGATAAATTTCTTAAATTTTATCTTGACTCTTCATAGTTGGTCTCCTTCTATCAATAAGAAGATTATATCATGTTTCATTATAAAAATATATGAAGTTATATACTTCGCTTAGGCCGTTTTACTACGCATTAAATCCTCGGTTGCTTTTCTTATTGTTTCAACTTGGTCATTGAGTGATTCCATTGAGTAGTTCTTATCTTGTAGATATTGATAAGCACTCATTAATGATTGTTCATATTGACTCCAAACTATTGTATCAAAAGAAGTTTTATCCAAGATATTGCTCATTTTTATATAGTTTTTTAATTCATGGATTTTTTGAAACATTAAGTGGTCTTTAGCTACCTCTTTAAACAAATCGACAAGAATCCAATCTTTGTTAGTTTCAGTCAACATTGCTTTAATTCCATTAAATGTCACATTTGCTTCTTTTAATGCTTTAGAAATATCTCTCATTTCTTCTTCACTTAAGTGACACATAAAAATGAATTCTTCACTAAAATCAAATGGAACTTCATGAACTTCTATGGGTTCATATCCTTCAAGCTTCGCTAATGTACCAACACGTTGAAAACAATCTTGGTTATTTAATACTTGAACCTCAATGTCCATTTTATCTAAAATGTTTTTGATGTTTAATAAATTAGACTCATTGATATTATATAATAATACTTGTTTCTTCATATTTATCTCCTTTTTTTATTAATATTTTAACATAGTTCCCATGATTAAATAAAGATGGTTGCCCATCTTTAGTTTTTATTCTTACCACATTTGATTTGTAGTTCAACGGCAGTATTGGCATTATTTGGACCAATTCTGTTTTCGTTTTGTTTAGGCTCAATCTTTTTTACTATTCGTTTTTTCTTCATTAGCTTCACCTCACTATTAGTGTGTGATACTCAGAGTTACTTATCCAAATCGAAGTCCTTTATCAACAACAAATCAAGTCGTTCCTTCGTTTCTACGACCAACCGTTGTGATTGATTCAAGATAGCCTTTTCAATAGTATTCCGTGCAAGACGACCATTTCCTGATGCCTTGTTGTTTGATTGAGCCATGAAGTATTCCTTAAGTGAAGCTAAGGCATCTTCTTCGATAACATAATCCTTTCCTTTCGCTATTTCATTAGCAATACTTACCATTTCTTCAGCTGAGTAATCAGGGAATTCAATGATGTTAGGAAAGCGTGACTTCAATCCAGAGTTAGCTTGTAGGAATTCTTGCATTTCTTTTGAATAACCAGCTAAGATAACAACTAAACGATCACGATTATCTTCCATGCCTTTGACTAATGTATCAATAGCTTCTAAACCGAAACTATCATCTTTCCCTCGATAGAGAGAATATGCTTCATCTATGAATAATACACCTCCCATGGCTGATTGAATGACCTGATTTACTAAAGGTGCTGTATGACCTACATAACGCCCCACTAAGTCACCACGAGATACTTCCACAAGCTGTCCACCACTTAATGCTCCAATAGCTTTGAGATACTTAGAAACAAGACGAGCAATGGTTGTCTTTCCTGTACCAGGGTTCCCAGTAAAAATCATATGCATCGAAACATCAGCAGTCTTTAATCCTTGTTCACTACGACGTTGTTGCATAGCAATGTGATCCTTTAAAGATAAGATATATTCCTTAATCTCACTTAAACCAATAATTTTATCCATTTCCTCATAAATTGATTTCAATTCATCACTTTTTACTTCATTAGTAAAATGAGATAAAGGATAAGTACCTTCAATAAACTGTAATTGAATTTCTCGATCATAACTAATTTCAACAACACCTAAACGTTCATTATTTTCTAGCTTACTTTGAACTAAACCTTCATAGATACTATTAATCTGATCAATCAATGAATAAATACCACGCTCTTGATTAAAATGAGCTAGTATTTCACTTATTATTGACTCATCCCAAACTAGATCATAACCTAATCGTTTACGAGCTATTTCTTTTGTAATCGCCAACTTATTCTGAGTAATTAAATAACAATCATCATTTTGAAAAGTCCCTGTAGAACATATATCATGAATAGAACCCATGAACGAAGCACCAAATAAATCAATAAAACTTGCTTTCTTCTTACTAATAAATACAAGATACTTACCTTGAGCACTCAATGTAGATACTGCATCAGCAACCAGTGTATTATTAGCTTCAACTAGTTGTTGCTTGTTTAAAGCATAGCGTTTATTTAAATGAATCTTACCCTTAACAATTAAATCAGCTAACATACTTCTTAAGTTTACTGCCATTCCTTCAATCTTATCAAACACGATAATAGAAGAAGGTTTTTGTAAAGCCATATAAAAATCCTGCAAGAATAATTTCTCTTCATTCATTGTTGGATATAAAGATAAATCTAATGTTTGAATTTGTTCATCATTAAAGATACCTAATTTATTTGCTTCTTTAGCCAATATTGATAAAGATGAATGACGGCCTGTCCCCTCATTACCACAAATTAACATAGCATTTAAATAAGGATCTGCATCACTTCCCATCACAAAAGGACGCTTAAAAGCAATCATTAACTGATCAAGATAAGCATCTTGGCCAATAATTTCATGAGCCATTATCTTCTTTAAATCAGTAAAATAAGCTAACTGCTTAGCTCTATCACTAGCTAACGTTACTTTACCTTTAAGATTAAAATCCGATTCAATCTCTTGATTAATTCTTTCAATATCTTCATCTAACAATTCAAAATGACTCTTTTTAATTTCTTCATCAATCATCACCGATTGACTCGTTAAAACTTCATTCAAATCAGTGGGTACTTGTTTGTTCTTTTGATTAACACTATCTAAATAGGCTTGAGCATTCATCCCACCAACACTTTTTGAACTACTGCGGTTCGCTTTTAATTGTTCTAATAACTTATCAATATCTTTTTCCATGGTATCATCTCCGTTATATAAAATCGTACCATATTAATGGTGTAGGTACAAGAAAAAAACGACGTTTGCCGCTTCTATTTGTTTATTTAGCTTTGCATTGTTTCATATGAGCTTTAAGTTTCTTCATTGCCCAATCATAATGACTTGCAGTGGCACTCACAAAATAGGAGCCTAGCGTTGAACCACCTACCCATTTAAACACATTCTTTGAAAACAACTCTTCATTTGTATATGATTCAACAAGCTTGATGACTTCAGCATGTGATTCATTCAATAGTTCTGTTGCTTCTTCTAAGGAAGTATTTTGGTGTTTCTTCCAAAAATTCATATTCATATCTGCATATGTTTTCCAGTTATAAGGTTCAGGAATAAACGGTTTATTTAACCCATTCGTATTATCAGCTACCCAATTCAAAACTAACTGATGCCATTCATATAAATGAACAAGAACATCTCTTAAATTCTTATCACGCGCCCAATGTGCTTCTTTCTTGTTATCCGTAGAGAAATCAAAAATAGTGTTCAATTGCTTATCATCCATTGCATGTATACAGTCATTTAACTTCTTATAATTAATACTTGCTGCTTCAATTAAATCATTCTTTGTTGTTGGTCTACTCATCTCTATGTCCTCCGATGTCTTTCATAGTTAGATTATATCAAACTTAACCTGTCACCTTATGTCAGGTTTAAAAGATTAATTCAAATTTGACGATAGGTAGGCATTACGCTATACTTATATTATCTAAATTATGAGCAAAAATCAAGGCTAAAAGGAGAAGTGAAATGTTCAATCAAAGTATCTACTTATTTATTTCTGTTGTTGAAAAAGGTAGTTTTTCTGCGGCAGGAAAAGATCATTATATTTCACAGTCTGCTGTTTCTCAGCAAATTGATAAGTTAGAAAATCAATGCAATTTTAAACTATTTGATCGTAGCCATTATCGCCCAACTTTAACAATACAAGGAGAGTATTTTTATAAAGCTTGGAAATCCTTAATTGAAGAAGCAAATCATGTATTGAATAACGCTCAATCGATGAGTAATGAACACTCTTTAGCGATTGCGATTACAGGTCCCTTTGAAAAGAAGTATTTACCTGACATCATTAATGAATACAAGATTGATTATCCTCACGTAAAAATCAAGATAAAAATACATAATTTTATTAACTGTATTCGACTCCTAGAAGAAGGAAAAGTAGATTTAGCTTTTGGTATCACAAATGATTTTCAAGGAAGAGAAGAACTAGAAGTGATTGAAATATATAAACATCATGTTTGTGTTGTTTGTTCAAAAACACATCCTTTTTCAAAGATGAAATCGATAACGCCTGAAGATATTATTGGAATCCCTATTGTTTCTTTATCTAAGAACATGGGGAATCATTTTTATGAAGATTTTATGGAATCATTTGCACTCGATGGTATACAACCTAACATCGTAAAAGAAGTAGATGATTTATCCGAATTACTTTTATCATTAAAACTAAATGAAGGTATTGCTTTACTCGCAAAAGAAGTTGTCACAGAAGAAGATCAAGTTTGTATTATTGATATTAAAGATACTCATCATCATGCTTCTTTTTGTCTAGGGTATAAATCCAATAACACCAAACCTTATCTCGCTCCATTAGTGAATAAAATTGAATCAGCCTTTAAAAGTCTATAAGTTTTTCTTATTGTTTATATAAGTTTTATCTCTCTGTTTTAAATTGGGAAGAATGATAAAATATACTTATAAAACAGAGGAGGAATTATGTTATGACTAAAATTATTGTAACTGGAGTGGATGGTAACTTTGGTGGATATGTTGCTGAAAATATCACTAAAATTGCTAAGAAAGAAGATTTAATTTTTACTTGTCCTTTTGAAAAAGGTTTAGAAAAGTTTAAACAAGAAGGTTTTGATTGTCGTGTTGCTAACTTTAATCACCCTGAAACATTAGAAAGTGCTTTTAAAGGTGGCGATGTTATGTTGATTATCTCTTCACCATTTGTTGGACCAAAACGCCAAGCTGCTCATAAGAATGCTGTTGATGCAGCAATTAAAGCAGGCGTAAGTAAAATAGTTTATACATCACTGGTTAATGCCTTAGACCCAGAAAACCCAAGTGTTGAAAAGATTGACCATGCTTTTACTGAAAACTATATCGTAAATAAAGATATCGATTTTATCATGTTGAGAAACTCTCAATATGCTGAAGCCATGATAACAAGTTATTTCTCATCACAAGCCACAGGGAACACCATGGCAAGCTGCCAAGGAGATGGCTATATGTCTTATATCTCCAGAAAAGACTGTGCCAAAGCAGCGATGTATGCGCTATGTGCCCATGATTTACACCATGCCATTTTAAATATTAATGGTCCTGAATCAATGACATTAAATGACTTTATTCAAGCAGGAAATAAAGCAACTGGATTAGATATACAATTAAAAGAAACAACTGAAGAAGAAACTTATGCAGCGTTTGATGCCATCGGTGTTCCAAGAAATACAGACGGACATTTTGAAGATGATTCACCTGCTCCATATTCAAGTGATGGTATGGTTACATTTGCTAGAGCGATTCGCTTAGGTAAAATGGCAACACATACGAACAACTTTGAGGAATTAACAGGTAGCAAACCTCGCACAGTATCCTATATGTTTGAACATGCTAATGATTACCAAGTAGGTCAAAGAAATAGTACAGATAACTAAGATTATAAAAGCACACTCATAAATTTGGTGTGCTTTTTTAGTCTTAAATATTATTGAATGCGAACATGTTTTACAAACATTAATAGCTATTGAATCAATTGATAAGCAATCACCTCACACATAGAGAAAATATATCCCTTGCCTTCTATTAACTTCAACAACACTCAAGTTTAATCACTTTATTATCTTGGTGCGCGTGATATGTAATATATATTTTCAAAACCTTTTTCGATGTAGGAATCATCAGATATAGGAATAAAGTATCCTAGACTTTCATCTTGAGATTCATAAATAATCATTTCACCTAAATCATTAATTTCGATTAAAGATATTCTATATTGGCTCCTACTTGAAGCATAGATAAATTGATCACTCATTTGACTAAAACTATAACAAGCATCTACACTGTAGTCTAGTGTTTTATTTGTTTCTATGTGTATACTTGAGTATTTACAATGACTGGTCCTATCAAGATTAGTTCCAATAATCAGATAATCATTACTAAAAGCAATACCAAGGACTGAATTTTCTTTTCTAATAAATGGATATGTTTTGATTGACCCGTCCCTCGTATTATATAAATTAACAGCTGCTTTTTCACTCCCTTGAGTATAAGATAAGTAATAGAAGTAGTGCTTGTATGAGCCGGTCGCACCCATATATTCAAAAGAATTATCTTCTCGCCAACTACCTACTATTTTATCACTACAGAACTTGGTTATTTGTATTTCCTCATCATTAACAATTTTTGATATACCGCTACAGATTCTTAACTCGTCATCTTGATTCTCAAACCATTTCCTACCGAAATAAATTACATTGTCAATGTTATAAAAACCAGGCGCACCAATACCATTAGATGTTAAAGTTTTTGTTTCTCCATCTCGGAATAATTTCACTTCAACCACTTCAGTATATATATCAAGTTGAGGAGCATCTTTAATAGCTTCAGCATAAATATAAGCACCATCAAAATAAACAGAATTATTAATTTGCTTTGTTCCTTCATATGCAACTAATGAAAAATATGAGTCAGTTTTTATATCATAGACATACACTGTTCCATCAATTAGACCATCACTCGCATAGCTAGTTATCAATAACTGCTGTTTTGGAGAGCTTCGGTATAGAGGAGCAATCCTCTCACCCAAATCATTATATTCGTCTTCACTAGCTCCGAATATTTTTTCAGTAATATTCACATCAGTTACAGTATACTTAAAAAATTTAAACGCTAATTCTTTTTTTACTACGCCCGTTCTATCATATAGTGTGCTGGTTTGTTTCGGACCTGCTTCACTTGGTTCCATCTCTTTTTGAACATGACTACAAGCACATACAAAGATTGATAAGACAACTAAGCTAATTTTTCTTAATCTCATAATTTTCCCCTTTTTACACATAGTGTAACCCTAGCTTTCTACTAGTTACTCCCTAATTGATACCCAACAGCAATAATTCATACTCATATTGGTGTTTTAGTAACACCTAAGCATCTTTATACCCTCTTTTTCTAACTATATCACATTAGCAATCATTTCACTATTTATTTCAATTAGATGATTAAATAGAAATGATAAAACAGATATTATATTGACTATTCTCTTGAAAAACTTTCTCTGCCTACTAAATATTTTAATTGACATGATGACTTAATAAAAGTAAAATTCAACTATAAGTAAAAAAATAGCGAGGGAGAAATGTATGTATCATTTTGCTATTATTGATGATGAACCAATCTTTTGTAATAAAATTAATCATTTAATCGATGTGACGCTTTTTAATACTGAGCTCTAATACCAAGTAACTACATTTAATACAATTAAACCTTTTCTACTAGCAAATCATGATCTTTTTTATGACTTGCTATTTTTAGATATAGAGGTCGGTGAACAAAATGGGCTTTCCTTGGCTAAAACTTTACGAGAACAAGAAAAAAATACTGTAATTATTTATGTTTCTTCTCATGATAAATATATGAAAAACTCTTTTGGGCTTAATATCTATGGCTATATATTAAAACAAGAGATGAGTAATGAATTACCTATTCTCTTAAAATCAGCAATTAATCACTTAACAAGTGTTAAATCAATCACGCTTCAAACTGATAATGGGATTGAAGCATTCAACCTACAAAATATTATGTATTTTGAATACAGGAACGAAAAGTATATTTATACACAGCTTAAGAAAATGTTTGCATCCATATATCGAGCCTTTCAAAAATAAAAGAACTATTAAATAGTGATTTTATTGCCCCAAATGCAAACTTTGTTATCAATATGCGCTTTATTAAGAAGATTAGTAAGAGTGGTCAAATTACGTTAGAGAATAGTAAAGTTGAATTTAAAATATCTTATGGTAAAGTAAGAAAGCTAACGGAAGTATATAAAAGTTTCTTAGTTAAGGAGGTGGACAAATGACAAGCATTCTATGGGAATTCTTCTTTTGTATGATCGATATTTTTATATTTGATACATTTATGAATAGTTTCTTCTTTCGTAAGAAACTTACAAAAACAAATAGAGTTATTCTTTTCTTTACAGCGTCAGCAAGTATATTTTTAAGTTCATATTTTATTATTTTTTCATATTCTTCAACATTTACTCAGATTATTATAATAATAATTTATGGATTCCTAATGTTCAATTCAACCAAATTGCATATATTAAACAATGCTCTATTTTTTATTTTTCTATATAATACTGTTTCATCTATTCAAATTATGATTCTAACTATTTTACTAGAAATCAACGTATTTGAAATATTCACTTATGATTCTCTTTATCGGATAATATTTATCTTGATTTCTCGAATCATGATTTATATGCTGTGGAAATACACTGCATATCGCTTCGCTATAAAAAAAGGGAATATTATATTTGAAAGAAACTTCTTTTATTTATTTGCTTCTGGAGCGGGATTTGGCTCAATATTCTTAAGTATTCTTTTTCAAAGTTGGAATTTGACTAAAACAGATTTTCTACTACTGCTAATCTGTTTTGTGACAATAATTTATTTTGTTTATTTCATTTATCAGTCACTATTTAAAGAAAAACTTAATACTCAAAATATTAATGTTGTGGCAAAATTTGAAGAAATAAATCAAACCTACATAGATAATGCAAATAAAAAAGATGTCAATATACGTATTATTAAACATGATCTTCGTAATAACTTATTGATCCTCGATACTTTGTTAGCTGAAAATAAAATCGATGAGGCAAAAAGATACATTAATTCTCTACAAGGAAGCAGAGCACTAACTAAAGAAATAGATTGTGGTAACTATGTCATTGATGCGTTACTTAATGTCAGAATGCAAATGAATCAAGACATTGACTTTGATATTAAGATTAGTATTGAAGAATGTGCTATTGAAGCAACCGTATTATGTGCAATCATATCGAATCTATTAGATAACGCCATAGAAGCAACTCATCAATGTGTAGAAAATAAAACCATTAGTTTTAGCATTACAGAATCTACAAAAGTTATTAAGATTGTGGTAAAAAACAAGTTTAAAGAGACTCCACTCAATAGCGAAGGTATTCTCTTGTCTTTAAAGGAAGATAAAGACAATCATGGTTTAGGTATCTTGAGTATTGAACAAGCAGCAAGAAAATATAATGGATCATTTGTTCCTAATATTGATTTTGATAAGAAGGAATTTGAAGCAACTGTTATTTTATTTAAATCATCAATAACAAATTAATCAAGATAAATATCAAATTATTCAAAGTATGGAAAATTTCGTATGGCTTTATTATATAATTGATTACAATAATCGATAGCGTCTAATGAAGCTGAAAGCATTGTAGAATACGCTCAATTCTACCCAGGGGAACTTATGAAAAGATATATATTCAAGAACCGTAAATTAAGTATTTTATTAATTATTGCTTATATGCAAATTGCTCTAATCGGTATTATCCAAGCCTTCGTATTCCAATATACAGGGAATGTGGCTGGTAATAAAGAATTTGATTCAATTGGCAAGTGTGCTTTATTGATACTCTTCTTTATTATCTATTACTTTTATACTGCTTATACGTATGCAAGAGTTAAGAATGCTTATCGTGAAGATATTACGAATCAAATAAAGAATGATTTATTAAAAGGGATATTTAAGAAGAAATTAGTTGAATTCAATCAAGAAAATACAAGCAAGTATACCTCAATATTTAATAATGATGTACGCCTTATTGAAGAACAATATTATTTGAGTTTCTTCGATTTATTTTCTTCTGTCCTTGAATTTATATTAGGTTTAACTTATGCTATGTTAATTAATTTTTGGATTGGACTCATCATGCTCGTGGTGGGTCTCTTATCTATCTTCTTACCAAAACTGATATCTTATCGCTTAAGTGAAATTAATGCAGCTGCCTTAGATCAACAAGGAGAATATAATATCTTCTTAAAAGATAGTTTCTTAGGTTTTGATGTCATTAAGAATACATTATCCAGTCGACGCTTTTTTAGAAAACATTCTAACGAAAATAATAGTATGGAAGAAAAACGCAAGAAGATGAACTATGCTAATGCCCAAGTAATTAGCCTCACAAGATTGATTGTCTTAGCTTGTCAGTTAGGTATTACATTAATCTTCGGTTGTTTTGCTTTGTATGGCTACATTGATTTACCTATGATGCTCGCATTAATTCAACTTGAGACTAGTGTTTTCTATCCATTAGAAGCTGCTCTTAATGATATTACCAAGATTAAAGCTTCTAAGGATGTATGCAATAAAGTAGCTGATTTAATTGACACAAAAGAAGATGAAGTCAAAGAGAATAAAATAGATTTTAAGAATGAAATAGCAATTAGTCATCTTAGCTTTCATTATCCAAGTAGTGAGACAGTCAATAAGGATGTTATAAAGGGATTTAATTATCGATTTGAAAAGAATAAGAAATATGCCATTGTTGGAAGTAGTGGTTGTGGTAAATCAACATTGATTAAATTATTGTTGATGCAGTATCGTGATTATCAAGGAAACATCACAATGGATGGGTTCGAATATCATCAACTAAACGAAAATGATATTTATAAAATTATGGCTATTATTCCGCAAAATATCTTTATCTTTAATGATACATTAAGAAATAATATAACACTATATCAAGAAGCAAATGATTCTGAAATCATGGAATGTGCTAAAAAAGCAGGTTTAACTTCTGTCATCACTTCGCTTCATGAAGGATTAGATACGATGATTGATGAGAATGGTAATAATTTCTCTGGTGGAGAAAAACAAAGAATTGCGATTGCTAGAGCTTACTTGAATAAGAATGAGTTTATTATCCTAGATGAAGCAACGGGTGCTTTGGATAATCAAACCGCTTATTTAGTTGAAAAAGCTATATTAGATGACCCGAATTTGACTTGTGTATCGATTACTCATCGTTACAACAAAGAAAACTTAATGAATTATGATGAAATACTTGTCATGAATGAAGGTGTTCTACAAGAAAAAGGAAAATTCACAGAACTAATGAAGAATAAGTCATTGTTTTATGACCTTTATACGATTAATCAAAAAGTTGAAACTGAATAAGGAAAGGAGGAGAACTCATGAAAAGATATATTGTTAAGAATAAAAAATTAAGTTTCATGTTGTTTATATCGAATATTCTATGTGCTTTTGGAGAAATAAGTATTGTGTTCGTCTTCCATTTTGTTGGTGATGTGGCTGGAAACAGACGATATGATTCAATTGGTTACTGCTTATTATTAATCTTGTTTACAATTACTTATATGTATTTTACAAGAATGTTTTATCAACGAACACTCTGTAACTATCGTGAACATAGTGTTAAACAAATTAATAATGATTTATACCAAGGGATATTCAAAAAGAGTGTTGTGGAATTTAATCAAGAAAATACCAGTCAATACATTTCCCTCTTTAATAATGATGTTCGAGTTATCGAGGAACAATATTTATTAAGCTTTTATAGCTTATTTTCTAGCTTATTCGAATTAACCTTAGGACTTACTTATGCTCTATTGATTAACGTTTGGATTGGTCTCATTATGTTGGGGATTGGTCTACTCTCTATCTTCCTACCTAAGTTAATCACTCGCAATCTCAGTACTGTGAATGCGGAAGCTATGGCTCAACAAGGGCATTATAATAGTTTCCTAAAGGACTGTTTTACTGGGTTTGATATCATTAAGACAACATTATCAAGTGGACGTTTCTTACATCAACATCTTCTTCATAGTAAAGTAACAGAAGCAAAACGACGAAAGATGAATTTCAAAAATGCTCTTGCTGGTAATATAACCATGTGGATTATGGTTTCATCACAGTTAATACTTACATTAACCTTCGGCATTTTTGTCCTTTATGGAATGATTGATTTAGCTATGATGTTAGCTTTAATTCAACTTGAGGTCGTAATTTTCTACCCAATTGCGGGGGCCCTCAATAGTGTAACTAATATTAAGGCATCAAAAGACATATGCATAAAAATTGCCGATTTAATTGACACAAAAGAAATAGCTACTAATGAAAACAAAATTGAATTTACAGATAAGATAAGCATCCATGATCTAAGTTTTAAATATCCTGCTCTTGAACATGAAAATAGGTATGCATTAACACAGTTTAAATATACCTTTGAGAAGAATAAGAAATATGCGATTGTAGGTAGTAGTGGTTGTGGTAAATCAACATTAATTAAGTTATTGTTGATGCACTATCGCGATTATCAAGGGAGTATCACCATGGATGGTGTTGATTATCAACAACTTAATGAAAATGATATTAATCAAATTGTTGCTGTTATCCCACAAAATATCTTTATTTTCAATGATACTTTAAGAAACAATATCACACTGTATCAAGAGGCAAGTAATGAGGAAATCATGGAATGTGCAAAACAAGCTGGATTGACTTCCGTTATTGAGGCTCTTCCTAACGGTCTTGATTCAATGATTGATGAGAATGGTAATAATTTCTCTGGTGGAGAGAAACAAAGAATTGCAATTGCTAGAGCTTATTTGAAAAAGAATAAATTCAGTATCCTAGATGAAGCAACAGGTTCATTGGATAATCAAACAGCTTATCTTGTTGAAAAAGCAATCCTAGAGGATCCAAGCTTAACTTGTATTTCTATTACTCATCGATACAATGAAGAAAATTTACAACACTATGATGAAATCTTAGTATTGAATGAAGGTATTCTAGTAGAATTGGGTAAGTTTGATGAATTAATAGCGAAGAAATCGCTTTTCTATAAGCTCTATCATATGAATCAAAAAGAAGTTTAGAATCAAAGAATTTATCCATTATACAAAAAAAAGAAGAAGCTCTTCTTTTTTTGTTATACACCTTTAGTAAAGATATTACTAACACTTTTAAAAACTATTTATAGAAAAGCTTTAAGACTTGTTTTTCTATTCTTTTTAATCAACTTATCTTTCCATGTCTTCTCTAACTCATATTCAAGGAATTTAATAAGCGGCAATAATTCTTCATCTTTATCAAACTGATTCAAGCAATCATAATACAACCGACGGTCTTCTTCATAAATAATAATGGGTGGGTAATCGTGAATCATTAAATAATAATTCATGAGTATTCTTCCGACTCTGCCGTTGCCATCGGCAAAGGGATGAATGTTTTCAAAAACAGCATGTAGATAAGCAACCACAACAATCAATTGTTCATCGTCGACTGCTTCGTTCAGTTCTCTGATTAGTTCTTTCATAGCATCACTTACCTCTTCAAAAGGGGCTCCAGCATTTTGCTCACCAATGACATAATCATGTTTTTTATACTCTCCTGGTCTTTCGCCATTGACAATAAAGCGTCGCTCATCATAAGTACCTGAGGTTAAAGTTAGATGAATTTCTTTAATTAATCGTTCAGTTATTTTTTCTTTTGAAATGATCTTCGATTTTAAAAGTTCATAACATACTTTTTGATTTTGAATCTCGAAGATCGTTCTAATTTGCTTACTAGTATCTAAGATTTTGCCATTTTCGAATATCTCTCGTGTGTCATGATAAGTAATTTCCTGATTCTCTATTTTTCCTGAATGATACGCAAACAAAATACGATAGTTTTCAAGATATACATCTAGTTTACTTTCATCTTTGATATTCAGATTTTTCCACCAGCGAATTATTTCCTTTACTTTATTGTTCATGAATACCTCTCTATCTTCAATTTCAAGTATACCACATTATTGGTTCATAATATTTCTAAGAACAGAAAAAAAGACAAATCCTTAAGACTTGTCTCTTTCATGTTTTATTGAATAGATGCAGCAGCGTTTTGACCAGCAATACGTCCAAAGACGATAATGTCGGCAACAGCGTTTCCACCTAAACGGTTAGCTCCATGTACCCCGCCAGTTACTTCCCCAGCAGCGTATAATCCTTTGATTACTGAACCATCAGTAGTTAATACTTCTGTGTTCGTGTTAATCATTAATCCACCCATTGTGTGGTGAACACCAGGAGATACTTTAATTGCATAATAAGGTGCAGTATCTAATGGATTAGCAAACGATGTTCTGTTGAATTCAGCATCAACACCAGCAGTTACAGCAGCGTTCCAAGTTTCCATAGTTGCTTTGAATGTTGCTTCATCACTGCCCATAGCTTTTGCTAATTCTTCATATGTTTCACCTTGTACAGTGTAACCTTTTGTAATGTAACCAGCAATAACACTTGATTTGTCAACCATTGCTTGGTCAACAATTAAATAAGCATATCCACCAGTTTGTGCGATTTCTGCTTTACTTACAGCATCACGAGTTCCAACTTCGTCAAAGAAACGTTTTCCTTCTTGGTTAACAAGAATAGCTCCGTCTCCTCTTAATCCTTCAGTGATTAAAGCTGAAGTAGCTTGTTCAACTGTAGGATGAATTTGAATTTGACCCATATCGACAGTAGCAGCTCCTACTGCTTCTCCCATTTTGATACCATCTCCAGTAATTGTTGGAGCGTTTGTTGAAACGAATCCTTTTAAAGACGCTTGGTAACCTTCTACCATTTCAGAATTACCTGCGAATCCACCTGTTGCGATAATAACTGCTTTCGCATTAATTGTATAATCAACAGTTTTTGAACTTGCTTTTACTCCAGTAGCAACACCATCACTCATGATGATTTCACTTGCTGGTGTATCAAATAAAATTTCAACATTCAATTCTTTTAATGTATCTTCCATAATTGGAACTAAGTAACTACCAACAGCTACTGTTTTTCCTTCAGCATTCACTGGTTTGTGGATACGTTTAACACTTGCTCCACCAAAACTACCAACTTCTGATAGATTAGCATCAATAGTTTGTAACCATGCAATACCAGCAGCGGATTGTTCAGCAAGAACGTTTACTAATTCTATATTGTTCTTGTTTTGTCCACCTACTAATGTATCTAATTCAAATAACTCAACAGAATCGAAGTATGTACCACGAGTTCCTGCTTGGAACTCTGCGTATTGTTGTTCAACTGTTGCTACTAATTCAGCAAGTTCTGGGAACTTTTCTTTCGCAGTTGCCATTGTTTTTTCAACTCCAGCATTTTCTTTGAATTCAGTAAGTTGTGCTTGTTCAGGAGTTGCAGCAGCATTCATACCCCCTGTAGCACGAGTTGTATTTCCACCAGTCATTGATGCTTTTTCAACAACTAGGACAGTTTTACCAGCATTAGCCGCTTCAATAGCCGCTGCCATACCAGCACCACCTGCTCCAACGATGACAACATCAACTTCTTTAGTTTCAACTGTCTTTGCAGTTTCTTGAACTTCTTTTTTAACTAATTTACTTGCATCAACACCCGCTGTTTTAAGTGCTGCAGTTACTGCTTCTATAATTGCATTACTTGAAACAGTAGCCCCTGCTACAACATCAACATCAACTGATTGAGTTGCAACAATTTCACTAGGAAGAGTTTCAAGCGCTTTACTACCAATTCCATCAGTTTCACTGTTTTCAAGAATATTAACTTCAGTAATAGCTTCATCGCTTAAGACAACTTCAAGCTTAATTTCTCCTGCAAAACCTTTTGCAGTTCCTTCGTATGTCCCTGCTTTGAACGTTGTAGAATCGCTCTTACAGCCAGCCATTGTGAAAATTAACAAGGCTGATGCCGCTAGGGATATCAGTTTTTTTAATTTCATGTTTTTTCCTCCATGTAGTTTATGCTTGTGCATAAATTAACTTTCATATTATACATGATAGGTATGCGTATTTCAACTTAAAATAGTAATTAATTGTGAAATCTTTATCTTGTTAATTTAATTATCCTTTTGAATAACTATTCGAACACATCCAAAGTAAGTAATTAAATAATAAAAGCCATAGAGTACTAGGAAAACACAGAATGTCATGAATCCTGATTGTAGTAATGAAGTGATTCCAAATAAATGAGTGAAACCTGATAATACTGCTTGAATACCTACAATGGAATGGATAACAGCTAAGAAAATCGGAGCAGTGAAATATAAGGCAATTTGTTTTAATAAAGCTCTACTTACCATTTTCTTATCAGCGCCAAGTTTTAATAAACATTCATATTGCTCTTTGTTTTCACTTGCTTGTGATAATTGTTGGAGTGCAAGGATTACGGCACTTGCCATTAAGAAAACAAATCCCAAATAAATACCAATATAAGTAAAGAGTAGTGACATTGAAGAGGATTGTTCGCTCACTTCATATCGACTGATAAAACTAGTATTCTGATTAAATCCTGTGATTAAGGCATTGAAACTAAGTTCATTCTTCGTATTAATATTAAAGTATTTCCTTGTGATATTTCCTTCTAAATTAGCTAGTTCATCATCATTAATAACTAAATAATAGCGATAATCTGGTTGATAGTTTGTACTCAGAGGAATCGTATCAAAAACCTCATCATTCACTAACTTTTGATTATTTAATACTACGTCAGTCTCTTCATTAGCAATGATACCATCATGTAAACCCTCTACCATCTTTGTATGATTAGGAGCTAATTCAATCGTATCTAAGCCTTGGTAAGTAAGCAATTTATTAAAATCAGTTAATGAGATGAAATCAGCCTTTGTATATCCTGTAGTATCTTTCTCCATGACTGAATTGTAGAAACTAGAAACCCCTAGTTCTGCTTGATATACCGTAATTTCATCCATCGAAGCAACATAGCTTAATTCTTGTTCACTTAATACAACTTCTTCACTTCTTTGAATAATTGATAGTTCGTAGGGAGTATTATCTTCTACCAGCCTATTAAATCCAGCACTTAAGCTAAAACCAGTAGCAAAGGCACCAATACTCAAAAGTAATAGTAAACAAACAGCACTCATACTCATAAAGTTTGTTGTTATTTTAGCGTTTACTTGTTTTAAGATAAAACTATTAAGACCTATGTAATAAAAATTCTTTCGTGTTTGTATCACTTTGATGAAGAATCCTGAAAGTGACATAAAGAATAAAATGGTTCCAAGAATACCAAGGATAATAATGGGTAGGAAAAAGATATAGAAGGTCATCATATCTAAAGCTAAGTAATAAGCAATACCTAGAAGGATGATTGAGATCACAAAGAGAATCACTGAAACACTTAAGCGATTAATTGTTCCCTTCTCATTCTTGCTCTTTGCATGAAGTAAATCAATAATTTTACCTTTCTTAAAGATTCGAGTATTAAAGAACATGACAACAAGAAAGATGATGCCAAAGGATAAGATCGTAATAATCATTGATTCAAAAGAGAAAATAAATTCATAGCTAATTGTTGTATTAAGTAGGTTGGCAGTAATGAGCGCAAGACATTGACTCATCACAATTCCTAAGCCTAAACCACAAACTAATGAGATTAAACCAACATAGAATGTTTCACATACTAAGATTCTCGACACCATACTTTTGGGCATACCCATAAGTAAATAGAGTCCAAATTCCTTCTTTCTTCGTTTAATTAGGAAGTTATTGGCATAGAGTACCAGAAATCCTAAGATAAACGCAACAAAAAATGAGAGAACATGCATCAATAATCCAATCGTCATCATCAATGATGATTGAGCGTTATTTAAGTCCATAATTGCTTGTTGGGAATTAAATGAATTAAAGGTATAAAATAAACAAACAGAAAACATTAAAGTTAAAAAATAAACCATATAGTCTTTAAATGACTTCTTTACATTCGCATACGATAATTTCAATATCATAAAATCAGCTCCTTACTGATTCTATTTTATAATGAACACAACATTTCCTCCATGGATGTTGCTTACAGTTATCTTACAAAGTTGAAAGGTATCCCCTTACTTATTCAAATAAAAAAGTGCTTCACCAAGTAGGTTGAAACACTCATATTTTGACTTACATAAAGAATCGTCTTCGACAAGTAGCACCCAAAATTGAGAAAATAACAAGGTCGACTTGAACCATAATAAAGAGATTAGGTAAGGCTCTTTCGATGATGGTTAAATAATCACGGTTGCTAATAATACTTGAATCACCTAAATACACGAGGTATAACAAGAATAAAGCTTGTAAGACTAAGATGAATATAAAAAACACTATAAAGTTACTCACTTTTAAACGAATAAATCTTCTTCTGACTAACTGATTACGACTAAATAAGTATTTTATAATAAATAAAATTAAAATAACAACTAAAATAAAGGTAATTTTCATGCCTAATAATAGATTTCCTGATAAATTCATAAAATAAGTTTGAAGCAATGTATGACCATAAAAACCTTGGACTAGTAATACTAAGTTCACAAAAGTTAATAAGATAATATAATTCATACATGCATTCATCATTTCATTAAATCGACATGTCTCTTTTTTCATACATCTAATCCCCTTAATTAATATTCTATTTATTTAATTATAACGCAAAACTTATAAGATTGACACATAGAATTGATAAAGAAAGAGAAATTTCTAATAAAATATTGTTTTTTTTTTTCTTATTCTTATAATTGAAGAATAGATTGCTCATTCATTTATATAGTGTTAAGTAATCATTAAAAATTCGATAGTAAACAATTAATTATATAAATTCACAAATCAATATACCACTATAAATGCTTTTTCTTAATAAAAATTAATTAAATAAGAGTATTTAAATCATGAATTACCTTACTTTTTGCATGATAAATGCTGTGATTTGTTTATTATCGTGTTATAATATTATGGATAAAGATAGAATTAAAGGAGAAAAAATATGAATGCACAAGGAAAAAAACTATTAAAAGTAGCAGGGATGCTTGAGGTATTATTTGGTATTGGAATTATTTTAATGTTATTATTTGTATTATCTGGCTCTAACGTAGCTGTATTAAAATCATTAGGGCTTAGTGGTGAAGCACAAACATTCTTTAACTTATTTATGGCATATGCACAAGCTTTCATCAATATTATAGCAGGAGTGTTAGGTCTTATATTGGCTGACAAACCTAAACACTACAAGGTTAATTATTTCTTTGGTCTTGTGTTAATTCTACTCGTTGTATTTAATATGAGAAATAAAGAATTAACTTCAATTCAAGTATTAATCTCAGAAACTTTTGCTTTACTTGTTCCTGCTCTATATTTTTATGGAGCAATGAAGAATCAACAATCTCTGTAGAAAACGCTTAATCTAAAAGTTCTTTAAACTTTTACATAGATTCCATGGATTATCATGGGATCTTTTATTTTGCGGTTTTCTTGATCACTATAAAACGAATGGCTGATGTTAATACTACAAACCCTCCACAAGTAAGAATAATCAATTGAATAGGGACAATATCACCTAAAGGTCCAAAGAGCGCTGAGCCCAATGGTAATGAACATGAACTAGCAATTTGAAGGATAGAAAATACTCTTCCAAGCATTTGAGGTTCAACTTCTTCTTGGAGTAACACATTCGATGGTGCACTACAACAAGGTAAAGTAATACCGACAAGGGTATTAAATAGAATATAAGTAATAAAGGTTGTTGAGAAACCTATTCCTACCATCATTAATCCATAAATCGTGGTAGCTAATACAATCGTAAAATTACGGTTCTTGAATCCTCCCCATGTTGTAATGAGAAAACCACCAAGGATGGCACCAATGCTAAAACTCATTTCACTAAAACTTAAACGCCATAATTCAGCACCAAAAGTACGAGATACAAGTAACGGCGTAAAGAACGCTGCAGGACTTATTAATAACATAATTATCATGAAAAAGAATAAATGAGAGAGGATCGTTGGGTTCGTCTTAAGATAGTCAAACCCTTGTTTTATATTAGTGACCATTGTTTCTTTCTTTGTTTCATTTAATGATTGTTTAGCATGGACGCCAAACATAACGCCTACACCAATTATGGCGGTTACAACATCGATAAAGAAAGCATATTCAATCGTCGTAAGGGATAGGATTAACCCACTTAATGCCGGTGAAATAAACATGATTAAAGAAGTTAAGGTTGAGTTTAATCCGTTAACTTTCATTAGTTGATCCTTATCAACAATTTCAGGTAGAAAAGCATTAACTGCTGGTGTTTGAATACCTGTTCCAATTGAGCGTATAATCAGTACAACAAACAATAACCAAATCTCTTGATAACCTGAAATATAGAGAATAGCCACAAGGAGTGTTGATAGTGCAATGAGTGCATCTGGAATCATAATCATTAATTTACGGGAATATCGATCAATCCAAACTCCAGCAAATAACGAAATAAAAATTTGTGGTAAATAACCACAAAGAGTAGCCATACTCATCATGAAACCTGATGAAGTTCTTAAAGTGATTGTCCAAATAATCGCATATTGAACTAAGGATGACCCAAGCAATGAAACTGTTTGAGCAGTTAAAAATTTAATTGTTTGATTTCGATTTTCTTTATTCATATTCTTATCCTCTTAACCAAAAAAAAGCCATAGATTAAGTAATCTATGACTTAACTAGCTTTATTTTCACATACGCTAATCACAATGTCAATATTAATTGGATAGTGGATAGTGTAAAATGGATGTGGAATTAAAAAAAGTGATATAACCCTGTAAAATTTAATTGCAAAAGAAAATTTTCAGAAAGGGATTATACTACATGAATATTTTATCACATTTCCAAGAGGACAATCAAAATATCCTAGACATGAGCTTGTTAATAAACATATTATCGTGGATATAGAAAATGACTTTTGGGGACAAACTTACGAAAGATTAAGCGAATTATAGGATATGGAAAATCAAATCTTACAAAATATGTAAATAACAGAGAACATTAGGTTAATAATATCGACTTATCTAAATTGTATATTCAATCTCTTGATTACAAAGAAGATAATGAAACAATCGTAATAAAGGATTCATTAGATTTTTCTATTTTTGATCATAACACCCAAGGATAAGGAAAAGCATTTACATCAAATTATATAAAAGGATTCATGAGAAGACATTAAAAGGCTGCTCGCTATGCTCACAGCCTCTCAATATAGAATTTAATTTTATATGGTTAAAATTCCACACTTATTTGACACTAACTTAATGATTCGATAACACACGATCTAAATCTGCTTGGATTAACTGTTGAACATGTCTTGCGGTGTCTTCGACTTTAGCTTTTTCAATCATATAAGGTTGATTAAAAACAATCTTCACTCGTCCACTTTTCTTGATTTCGCTCATACCATCATACGAATTAATTAAACTAACAGCGACTACTGGCACTTTAGCTATTTGTGCTGGTTTAAATGCGGCAGCTTTCATCTCATTCATAGCTTTACCATGAGAACGTGTCCCTTCAGCAAAGATTAATGTACTTCTTTTTTCTTTAAGGAAGCGCGCAGTTTCTCTTATCATATGAATAGAGGATGATGTATCTTCACGATCAAAGTAGAATACTTCAATTGATTTTGCCCAACTTGATAGAAAAATCATTTTCTTATTTTCTATTTTTGAGACAAAAGTTAAAGGAATTGGGCAAGCTGCGACAATAAATAATGGATCAAGTGTTCCTTGATGATTACTAATAAATGAAGCAACTTCCACATCTTTTAAGTTCTCTAATCCTTCTACTTCTAAATCAAGTTTTACTAATCTTAATAGCTTTAAACAATCTTTTCTTAATCGTTCATATCGTTTAGCTAAGGATTGAGAACGACAAGTAATGGCATGATACCAAGAAATTGGAATATAGAGAATAATCAATAGGTACTTAATCATGGTTCTCCTCCTTTAAAGCAAGAGCATAAGCAATCGCTTTATCGTGTTCATGAGCAATACTTACTAAGAGTGTGTAATTCTCAAGTATACAGCTAGGAGCGCCATGTTCATTGTACAGAACCTCTACATCACTTAAGTGAAGCTTGATTGGTAATGCTTTGATAATGGCTTCCTTAGCAGCGAAACGACCCGCAACAAATTCAATCTGACGTTGAATAACCATATCTCTCATTAATTCACGCTCATTCATCGTTAAGATACGTTGTAGAAAAGCGTCACTAAATAAATCAGCAATACGTTTTATATCAACAATATCAACACCTACACCTACTATCATAAACACCGCCTTTGATGAAGAACAACTTCACCACTAACTATCTCTTTTACATCTTTATCTTTACTCACAATTAAGTGTCCTTCTTTATTAACACCCGTTATACTCCACACTTCATCATCTATGATGACATCTCCATCAAGAATACAATGTTGACAATATTGACTATAAACTTCATCTTCTTCTTGGGAAAGTAACTTCTCATAGTTTTGAAGCACTGTGCTTAGTAGTCCTATTGAAGATACTCTAACATGACTTGCAACTGCACTTGCTGTATCCTTTAAGTGAATATCATCAGGCATTTGCATATTAATTCCCATACCAACTATCGTCTTTTTATTTGATTCATCTAAATGAATCTGTTCAATAAGAATACCAGATACTTTCTTATGATCAATTAAGATATCATTTGGCCATTTAATTTTAGAGTGAATCCCTAAATCAGATAATGCATAATGAATAGCTAGAGATGAAAGAAAGACATGATTAACTTGAGATTGTTCGAACAAAACAGAGAAAGTTAATGCATTAGAACTATCCCATTTACGATCAAATCTCCCTCTTCCACAACTTTGAGTTAATGCTAGAATAACATCTAAATCTTGATAAGATTCATGATTTTCTTTAAGATAATCATTTGTAGATGAAAGTGAATCAAACTGATAAAGTTTAAACATTACTCACCCACAGCAAACATTAATTCAGCACTGCAAGCTACCTGATTATCAACATAAGCTGTTGCTTTAGCGAAGCCAATATTCCCTCTTTGGTTTGTTAATTCAACCACTAATTGCATTTTATCTCCAGGAATTACTTGTCGTTTGAAACGTGCTTTATCAACACCAGCGAAATAAGCAATCTTACCTTTATTATCCTCTTGTGATAACAAGAGTACTGCTCCACATTGAGCCAATGATTCTAAGATTAATACCCCTGGCATAACATGTTTCTGTGGAAAATGACCCATAAATTGCATTTCATTAGCACTGACACATTTATGACCAATGATTTTTTTGTTATCAATAATCTCATCAATTGTATCAATCAATAAGAAAGGATAACGATGTGGAATAATCTCTTGTATTTCATTTGAGTTATAGATCATATTAGTTCTCCCATTTCTTGAAAATTAAAGAAGCATTATGTCCACCAAAACCAAGAGAATTACTCATGGCATAGTTTACTTCAGTATTCATTGCTTCATTAACTACTAAGTTTAAATCACATTCAGGATCTGCTTGTTCATAATTAATCGTAGCAGGAATCTTATTTTGTTGACACGCTAAGGCACTAAAGATGGCTTCTATGGCACCACTTGCTCCTAGTAGATGACCTGTCATTGATTTTGTTGAGGAAACATAGGGTTTCATAGCATGTTCATTGAAGGCTACCTTAATTGCTACTGTTTCACTTGAATCATTCAAAGGTGTACTTGTTCCATGAGCGTTGATGTAATCAATATCACTTGGTTTGATTTGAGCATCTTCCATGGCTTTTTTCATAGCTCTAGCTCCTTGACTTCCATCAGGTAGAGGTGCAGTTATATGATTAGCATCACAGGTTGTTCCATAGCCAACCACTTCAGCGATGATTTTTGCTTTTCTTTTGATTGCAGATTCTGCTTCTTCAAGGACTAAGACAGCTCCACCCTCTCCCATAACAAAACCTTTGCGTTGAGCATCGAATGGAATAGAGGCACGGTTTGGATCATCACCTTCATGAAGAGCACGCATACTCATAAAACCTGCAATTGCTACTGGCGTTATAGAAGCTTCACTACCTCCGGCTAAGATAATATCTTCATAACCATCGCGAATCTTATGGAAAGCTTCACCAATGGCATTACTTGCTGCCGCACAGGCAGTCACAACACTCTCACAACAACCACATGCATGAGCATCAATGGCTACTTGTCCAGCCGCTAAATTAATTAATGACATGGGAATAAAGAAAGGTGATACACGACTTGGTCCGCGATCTTTACATGTCTCTGAGGCATTTTCAATGGTTTGAATACCACCAATTCCTGAGCCAAGAATTACACCGAAACGTTCATGATTGATTGTCTCACTATTTAGTTGAGCATCCTCCATCGCTTGTTTAGCTGCAATACGAGCATATTGAGTAAACGCATCATTGAATTTCATATCTCGTTTATTGAAGTAAGCTTCACTATCTAAATTCTTAATTTCAGCGGCTAGTTTTACTCGATAATCACTTGTATCAAAACGAGTTATTCCATTAATCCCACAAGTGTTTTTCAAAGCACCTTCCCAGCTTTCATAAGCTGTATTGCCAATGGGCGTTACCGCTCCAATTCCAGTAATTACAACTCTTCTTTTCATTAGATCACCATCCCACCGTCAACATTAATTACTTGACCTGTTATATATTGACTCTTATCACTCGCTAAAAATTCAACAACATCTGCCACATCTTCAGCAGTACCCATTCGTGATAAAGGTATCTTACTTAATATATCTGTTTTAATTGTCTCATTTAGTTTACTCGTCATCGCTGTATCAATATAGCCTGGAGCAACGGCATTAACTCGAATATTACGTGAAGCTAATTCTTTTGCACCACTTTTACTCATTGCAATGATAGCTGCTTTACTTGCTGCATAATTCAACTGACCAATATTCCCAACGAGTCCAATAACACTAGCCATATTAATAATAACGCCACTTCTTTGTTTCATCATGGTACGAGTTGCATGTTTCATACAATTGAAACATCCTTTGGCATTGATTTCCATCACTTTATCATAATCTTCTTCACTCATTCTAAGTAATAGATTATCAGCAGTAATGCCTGCATTATTAACAAGAACATCTAAGTGACCATATTCTTCTATAATTTGATTCATCATCCCTTGGCAAGCTTCATAATCAGCAACATTAACTTTCATTAAACTTACTTTATGGCCTGCTTTAAGACATTCATCGGCAACTTGTTTAGCTGCTTCATCACTTGATTGATAGTTAATAACAACATCCATTTCTTTTGATAAGCGAATGGCAATTGCTGCACCTATACCACGAGCAGCACCGGTAATTAAGGCTACTTTATTCATTGTTTTCTCCTTTTAAAGTTGACACAACTTGATTGAATGTTGCTACTGAGTCAATATTATAAACACGAAGCGAACGATCAATTTTTCTCACAAAAGCACTGATTGTTTTACCTGGTCCTATCTCAATAAAAGTATCAATGCCTAACTCCATCATTTTCTTAATACTTAACTCAAAATAAACTGGAGATGCCATTTGTTTACTCAATAAATTAATCGTTTCATTATTTGCTATTTGAGCATCACAGTTTGAGATTAAAGGTACTTCATTCATATTGAAATGAAAATTAGATAAAAAATCTCTAAATTCAAGTGATGCATCTTTTAATAATGGAGAATGAAAAGCACCACTTACATTCAAACGAATGGCTTTTCTTGCTCCTTTATCTAGACTTAACTCCATTGCCTTTTCAACAGCGATCGTATCTCCACTAATCACTAATTGTCCAGGTGCATTGTAGTTAGCAATAACACAACATCCTAAAGTGGATACTTCATCACATACTTCTTGTAGTACGCTTTCTTCAAGCATTAGGATAGCTGCCATTGCACTTGTTCCACTAGGTAACGCATTAGCCATGATTTTACCACGAGCTCTTGTTATTTGTAATCCAGTGTTGAAGTCATAAGCCTTAGCTGCATAATATGCACTGTATTCTCCTAAACTTAAACCAGCAACACAATCAGGATGAATACCTTCAGCACTCAAACAATCATGAATGGCTGCACTAACAGCAAAGATAGCACTCTGAGCATATTCAGTTTCATCAAGCGTTGCTTGTTGATTAAAGCAAACATCTTTTAAATCATAATCAATCTTAGCTTCATCAAAGTGTTGTCTGAAAGTAGGATTACTCTCATAAAAGTCTTTTCCCATTCCAGCAATTTGTGCACCTTGTCCAGCAAATAAAAAACCTATTTTCATATCTGTACCTCACTAATTTCTGACATTAATTCATTCATGATACTCTTAACATCACTAATCTTATCTATTTTATAAGCCTTCGCTCCACAGAATACTAAGCCATCATTAAGATTACCCTTAACAGCCTCAATTAAAGCTTCAGATATACAGTAAATCGTTGATGAAGGATTACAAGGTGTTAAACATTTAATACAATGTTTTGATGGAATTCGTGCTTCTTTTACTTTATCAAGAAATTGAGTACGTATTGCTCTTCCTGGAAAACCTGCAGGTGAATCAATAATCATAATATCACTTTCTTTAGCATCAACAATTTGTTGTTTAAAGGCATCACTAGCATCACATTCAATAGTAGCGATAAAGCGTGTTCCTACTTGGACTCCGCTTGCGCCAAGATTTAAATAATGAGCGACATCTTTTCCATCATATATGCCTCCAGCTACAATTAGAGGGATTGTACAGTTGTATTTTTCTTCAAAGGGTTTGATTTGCTCCTTTACATCTTTTAGTATTTCATCATTACTTGCATATGTATTATTGAGAAGCTCCTCTTTTTTGAATCCAAGGTGTCCACCAGCCATGGCTCCTTCGATAACAATAAAATCAGCGGTTCTTAAATAATGCATATCCCATGTTTTAAGGATGAGTTTTGCTGCTCTGCCACTTGATACAATGGGAGCTATAGCCACACCGTCAGTAACATATTCAGGTAGTTTTAAAGGTAACCCAGCACCACTTATAATAGCTTCAGTTCCAGCTTCACATGCATTGCGAACATATTCTCCATAATGGTTGCCAGCAACCATCACATTGACAGCAAGCATGCCCTTGCCTTGTGCAATTTCTTTAGCTTTTGTTATTTCTTCTTTTATTGCTTCTGAGTTAGCGAAGATCGGTTGAGAATGATAATCATCTCTTTTATACCCTGGCATTGCAAGGGATAAACACCCCATGCCGCCCTCTAACATTACAGCTCCTGCAAGTTTAGATAAAGAAACGCCAATACCCATCCCCCCTTGTATAATAGGGAGGATATTCTTATCTTTAATTTTCATTTTTTATCCTCTTCATTTTAGTAATGAATTGTTCTTCTACGATTTTAGATCCTTCTACAAGGTTAGCGATAATTGTGGCTAATGGTTGTATCTCTTTACATGAACCAGCAACTTGACCCATCATTACTGAACCATATTTAACGTCACCTTCAAAAACAGCTCTACGAAGTGCACCTAGCGTTAACTTTTCTAATTCCTCGCGTTCAGTTTTCGCTTGTTCAAGTGCGATATATTGATTCGTCATCTGATTCTTAAGAATTCTTACAGGTGTATTGGTACTTCTTCCAGTTACTACTGTTGAACTATCTTTTGCTTTGATTACAGCTTCTTTATAATTTTCATGAACTGGACATTCACTTGCGACAATTAAACAAGTTCCAATTTGAACACCATCTGCTCCTAAACATAAGGCAGCACTAAATTGTTGAGGGGTTGCAATACCACCAGCTGCAATCACTGGAACTGATACGGCTTCAACTACTTGTGGAACAAGTGCCATTGTTGTTGTTTCCCCAACATGCCCCCCAGCTTCTCCTCCTTCAGCAATTAATGCATCCACACCAGCATCAACAAGTCGTTTAGCTAATGCCACATTTGCGACTACTGGGATTACTTTAATTCCCGAATCCTTTAGTAAAGGGATATAGGGTGCTGGATTTCCTGCTCCTGTTGTTACTACTTTAATTCCTTCTTCAATGATGACTTTCATTTTTTCTTCTGTATCTGGATTCATAAGCATTACATTGACACCAAAAGGATTCGTTGTCAGCTTCTTACAAAGTTGAATTTCTTCACGTAATTTTTCTGGAGTCATAGCTCCACTACCAATAATTCCTAGACAACCACAATTAGAAACCGCAGCTGCAAATTCTCCTGTTGCTATATGTGCCATGGCTCCTTGAATGATTGGGTATTTTATATTCAATAGTTCATTGATCATCTTTTGTTTCTCCTTATAGTTCAATGTAGGTTGATGCCCAAGTAAATCCAGCACCAAATCCAACAAGCAATATTTTCGATCCTACTTTTAATTTATTTTCTTCATCTGCTTGAGCTAAAGCCATAATGATACTCGCTGCAGAGGTATTGCCACATTGATCGAGATTGATTAATACTTTATCTCTATTAAAGTTATAGGACTTTAATACATGGTTAATTATTCTTATGTTTGCTTGATGAGGTATTAATAGATCAATATCCTCTAAGCTACATCCTACTTTTTCAAGCATTTCTTCCATTGCTTCACGCATAACTTTAACTGCGAAACGGAACACTTCATTTCCGTTCATGCTTAATGATTCAACAGGATGAGTTTGCTTAAAGTCTTTAATTAATGGATAAGATTTTAACTGTAAATGACCTTGTAAATCACCACTACTATGTGCAATATGTTCACATCGTCCATCCCCTCTTTGAAGGATAAGGGCACCTGCTCCATCTCCAAATAGAATACAAGTAGAACGGTCTTGCCAATCGATAACCTTACTTGTGACATCGGCACCAAGTAATAAAACAGTGTTAACTCGTTTACTTTCTAGTAGTGCATCAGCAATATTAAAAGCATATAGAAAACCACTACACGCTGCATTCACATCAAAGGCGAATATATTAGGGTTTGTTAGCCCTAGTTTAGCTTGTACAAGGCAAGCAGTAGCTGGTGTTAGTGAATCAGGAGTAAAGGTGGCTACAATTACACAATCAATCTCTTCTTGATCTAGTCCGCTCTTTTCAATAGCTCGAATAGAAGCACGAACAGCTAAATCAGAAGTATTCTCTTCTGTAGAAATATATCGAGAATTGATCCCTGTTCTACTTTGAATCCATTCATGATTTGTATCGACAATCTTCGCTAAATCATCATTCGTTACTTTTTGATTACCGGTAGCGTAACCCAATCCTACCAATTTAACCCCACTCATTATAGGGCTCCAATCTTACGGAATTTTTGATATCGCTCTTCGAGTAAAACACTCTTTTTCTTTTGTATTAAAACCGTCAATTCTTTATCTAACACCATTCTCATTTCAGCAACTCCAACATGAGGACAAGACTGTAAACCTGATTCTGGCTCAGCCATAATTCCATCAATGATACGTTCCTTTAATAAGTCATGAGCTGTACACTTCATCACTTCTCCTGCTTCTGCCGCTCTCGTTTCATCTTTCCATAAAATACTAGCAAACCCTTCTGGAGAAAGGATTGAATAGATGGCATTTTCAAACATATAAATACGATCTGCAACACTTAAGGCAAGTGCTCCGCCACTCCCACCCTCAGACAGGACAAAACAGATGGTCGGAACTTCTAACCCAGAGAATAGCTTTAAACATTCTGCGATAGCTTGGGCTTGTCCACGCTCTTCAGCACCAATCCCAGGATATGCACCAGCTGTATCAACAAAGGTCACGATAGGACGGTGAAATTTCTCTGCTTGTTTCGCTAAGCGCATTGCTTTACGATACCCTTCTGGATGCATCATCCCAAAGTTGCATTTCATATTCTCATCTAAATTTTTACCTTTACTTTGGGCAAGCACCGTTACTGGTATTCCCCGATATGTCGCTAAACCGCAAAGAAGGGCTGCATCATCATAGAAGCAACGATCTCCATGTAATTCGATAAAGTCAGGGAAAAGTTCGGTGATAAAATCAACCGCTTTTGGTCTAGCGGGATGCCTAGCAAGTTGTATTTTCTCCCAAGCTGTTAATTCATTCGTTCTTTCCATATTATTTCCTTTCATGCATCTTCAATAGTTTAGCTAAAGTCGCTTTCATTTCACTTCTTAAAACAATAGCATCAATAAATCCACGTTCTAAGACAAACTCAGCCGTTTGAAAATGAGGAGGTAATTGTTGTTTCATCGTATTTTCAATGACTCTCTTACCAGCGAAGCCAACTAATGCGTGAGGTTCTGATAAGATAATATCCCCTAACATGGCAAATGAAGCACTTACTCCACCTGTCGTAGGATTGGTTAAAACACTGATAAAGAGTTGACCTTTATCTTCTAATCTTTTTAAAGCTGCGCTCGTTTTAACCATTTGCATTAATGAGACATTTCCTTCTTGCATACGGGCTCCACCACTACTACAAAATAGAACAACAGGATAATTCTTGCGAACAGCATGTTCAATGAGTCGTGTAATTTTTTCACCGACAGCGCTTCCCATACTCCCCATCATAAAACGCGAATCCATAACACCAATTGCTGTTTTAATCCCATCAATTTTACCAACACCACAAACAACGGCTTCATAGTTGCCTGTAAGAGATTGACTCTTGGCTAATTTCTCAGGATAACCAATAAAATCTGATTCAGTATTGACTAATTTACGATTCAATTCGCTCCAACTACGAGTATCAACAATCTGGCGAATACGTTCATTAGGACTTATCTTTAATGATTCATTACAGGAAGGACAAACATAAAGATTTTTCATTAAATCCTCTACATAAATACTTTGTTTACAAAAAGGGCAAGGTTGATATAAGTTTTCTGGAATATCAATCTTTTTCTGTGGCTTTAAAGCACGACGAAAATGCTTGAATAAATCTAACCGTTCTTTTCTTTCTTTAAATAACTGTTCCATTTTCTTCAAGCTCCTTTACAAATTCATCAATTGTTTTCGTCGTATACTTTCCTTCAATAAAACTCTTTTGATGAAGCAATAAATATTGAAATTCAATATTTGAAGGTATTCCCTCAATAATGAACTCTTCTAAAGCAATTCTCATCTTTTTAATACATTCCATTCTTGTATCCCCACTTGTTATAAGTTTAGCGATCATTGAATCATAGTAAGGCGGAATTGTATAACCATTATAGACAGCACTATCAATACGAACACCACGCCCACCTGGCAAGTTTAGGAAAGTAATCTTCCCTGGAGTTGGTGCGAAGTTTTGTTTAATGTTTTCAGCATTAATCCGACATTCAATAGCAAATCCTCTTTGTTGAATATCTTCTTGCTTCAATTTAAGTGGTTGATTTGCCGCCACTTTAATTTGCATTTTAATTAAATCGATATTACATATTTCTTCAGAAATGGTGTGTTCAACTTGAATACGTGTATTCATTTCCATAAAGTAATAGTTTTCTTGATCGTCAACTAAAAACTCAATGGTTCCCACACTATCATAATTGACAGCCTTACAAGCACGCACTGCTGTTTCATATAGTTGATCTCTTAATTTTTGAGATAAGGTAAAACAAGGAGCTTCTTCCAAAACTTTTTGATTGCGACGTTGCATTGAACAATCTCTTTCAAATAAGTGTAGGACATTACCAAAGTGATCAGCTAGTAATTGTACTTCGATATGCTTTGGCTTGTTTAGATATTTCTCAATATAAACACTGTCATCCCCAAAAGCAGTTTTAGCCTCACTCTTAGCACCTAAATATGCTTGAGTAAACTCATCTTCACTAAATGCTATCCGCATTCCGCGTCCACCACCGCCACTAGCTGCTTTAATTAATACTGGATAACCAATCTTATTTGCGAAGGCAATTCCTTCTTCAAGGGTATCGATACAACCATCACTTCCAGGAATTGTTTGTATGCCTGCTTTAAGCATGGTATCTCTAGCTTGTGCCTTATCACCCATTAATTCGATCACATCAGCACTAGGACCAATAAAAGTCATATTACATTGTTGAACTTGACGAGCAAATTGAGGATTCTCTGATAGAAAACCAAATCCTGGATGAATAGCATCACAGCCACTCATTGAGGCTGCACTTAAAATATTAGGGATATTTAAATAGCTATCACTAGCTTTTGCTTCACCAATACAAATAGCTTGATCAGCGAGTTGAACGTGAAGAGCTTCAGAGTCTGCCTTAGAATAAACAGCGACTGTTTCAATACCCATTTCTTTACAAGTACGAATAATACGAACCGCAATTTCACCACGATTCGCAATTAACACTTTTTTAAACATGGCTATCTCCAATAAGAATCATTGGTGTATGGTATTCAACCATCACACCATCCTCAACAGCAATTTCGAGAATTGTACCAGCAACGGTAGCATGAATTTCATTCATAACTTTCATCGCTTCGATAATACATAAAAGATCTCCTTTTTTCACTGTATCTCCAACGCGTACAAAAGGAGCTGCTTCACTTGAGTTGGATTGGTAATAAGTTCCAACTAGGGGTGCTTTTATCCATTCTCCCACTACTTCCTTTAATTCTACTTGCACATCATCTTTGACTTCTGTATTTATTTGAGATGAAACAGAATCCATCATAGCGATATTGCCTGTTCCTTGTTTCTCTAATTTAATCTTTAGATTTCCTTCTTCCAGTTCCATCTTTGTTATCGATGATTCTTCAAATAATTGTATGATATCCTTAAGTTTTTGTTTTTCCATGGTATTCTCCTTTTATAAAAAAAAGCTAAGTTAACTTAGCCTTATTTGCTCAATAGGTTGATAATATCTTGAACAGTCGTCAATTTAGCTAGTTCTTCATCTTCGATTTTTAAACCAAATTCACCTTCAAGTTCGATGGCTAATTCAACTGCAGATAATGAATCTATTCCTAGATCATCTTTTAGATTAGCTTCTAGAGTAATTGCATTTTCATCGACATTCAAAGAATCAATTAAAACATTTTTAACTTTTTCAAACATTGTAGAATTCCTCCTCTTTTAATATTCTAAGTATATTATGGTTCAATTTAAAAGTAAATAGTTTGTAGTCCAAATTAATATATTCACATCATATTCACATTATTTGACGACATTATAACCGTATTATGGGTATATATAAAGAATTATCACGTATTCAATAAAAATAATTGACTTATTATTTTATTTAGTCAATAATATATTTCGTATTACAAACTAAGAGGTATCTATGAAAAACAATTCAACTCAATTATTAACAAGGTCGTCTTTTTTCCTTGTCATGCTTATTATTAGCGCTAAGATATCTATCCCTATTGGTATGATTCCAATTACGCTACAAACCTTTTCTATTTTTATCTGCGCTTATTTATTAACACCTAAGCTCTCGATGCTCACTATCAGTGTTTATCTACTTATGGGACTTATTGGGCTTCCTGTCTTTGCAAGCGGTGGAGGGATTGGCTATATTATGCAACCTTCCTTCGGCTTTCTATTATCCTTTGTGATCGTAACTCCTTGTTTAAGTGCTCTTTATCATAAAACAGACAAGCTATCTCTACAAATTTTACTCTCATTCATTGCCTTATTCTTTATCTATTTAATTGGATCTACTTATATGTATCTCCTTTTGAATTATTTAATGCTTGTTGAGAAGAGTGTTTCTGCTGTTTTATCACTTGCTGTCTTCCCTTTCATTATCAATGATTCAATCTCATTAATCGCTGCTTTATTTATTAGCAAACGATTAATAAAATCTCTATAAAAAAAAGGACATTTATTGTCCTATTTTCCTTCTATATCAATGGCTTGCTGGCGGAAGTATTTCACTATCTTCGCTAATCCAGATATCATTGCTTGTTCTTTTTCTAAATCTAAGTCACGAATGCCTGTTTCTACCATGCGATCATGAAAGTGTTTATGGATACTAAGTACTTCATTACTTTTTGGTGTTAACAATAAATGAATAATACGTTTATCTTGTATGTTTTTGCACTTCATTAAATATCCTTTACGAACCAGTGAATTAACGGCAACACTTAAAGTACCTGCCGTAACTCCTTGTAGGCGAGCGACATCTCCTAGTGTCTTGGTTTCACTTTTTTCAGTATTTTCTAGAATGTGTATTTCAGTCATAGAAATTGTTATACCTTTACTCTTCATGTATTTTTCTTCTATAAATAAAATATGATTGAAGATTTCAACGAGTAATTCATTGATTGTTTCTCTAACTTGGTCCATATTAAGATCACTTCCATTTCTTTTTGTATTGTATCATAACTATAATATCCTGACAAACGCTTTAATCAACATCTTGCTTTAGCACATTACATTCATTGATTAATTCTTCAACTAATTCGCTACTTACAACATCATAATCATTCATATCATGATAGGCATAGCTGACATTTTCCATCGTTGTCGTTTCATCAATTAACCATTGCTTACAAGATGAATGAACTTGATTAATTTTAGTTTCTTTCATAAAATCAACCGCATTGTTTGCATTAATACCACTACCTGCTAGAAGCTCTATTTGATTCCCATATTTGTCTTGTAGTTCTTTTAATAGTTTCATTCCGTGTACTGCTTTAGCCTGTAAACCACTTGTAAGGATTCGATCAACACCTAATTCAATAAGCGTTTCAATCGCTTCGTAAGGATTACTTACACAGTCAAAGGCCCGGTGAAAAACAATCTCTTTCTCTTGTCCATAACGTTTCACTAAGGTAATCACCTGCTTACATTTATCAAGATCAATCATTCCTGTTTTATCTAAAATACCAAATGCAATTCCATCTGCGCCATTTTCCATCATCGATTCCACATCTTTTAGTAGTGTTCGATAATCTTCTTCAAGATAACAGAACCCTCCAGCACGTGGTCTAACCATAGTAATGACTTTAAGGGAAGTATTTTCTTTGCTAAGTCTGAGTGATCCAACACTAGGTGTTAATCCACCTAGAAATAGCGCAGAATTCAATTCAATTCTAGTTGCGCCACCAAGTTCTGCTTGTTTCGCATCATAATAACTTCCACAACATATTTCAACTGTACATTTCATTATTTACACCCCAGTTCATAGAAACTTAATGCGTATATTTTCGCATTCATTATAATATCATCAATATCCATCCATTCATTAGGAAGATGGCTTATTCCTTTTTGATTGGGTAAACTTGGACCAAACGCCACGATATTCGGCATGACTTTCGCATAAGTACCACCACGAGTACTGACTGGTGTACCACTTAAACCCGTAATACTTGTATATACCTCACCTAGGACATTACATAATGGACTCTTAGGATTATGGTAAACAGGTGATAAAAATTGATTCATCTCAATTTCTATTCCTTGAAGTTTCTCTCTGATTTGTTCATCAATAAAATCAAACTTACAGGAAGCAGGATAACTAACAACAAATTTGAAGAACAAAGATGTTTTATCCTTATACTCTTCAAATCCAAGCAATTCTAATATGCCCAATTCATCTTGATAGGCAATCCCTAATGAATCACCTAATGTGTGGTTTATAAAATATTGCTTAATCAAGGAATGAAAATAATCAGCTTCAGTTAATGAGGTTTTTATTGTGTAGGTAATCCGCCCACATTCAGTATACACCGCAGGATATTTACAATCGGGTGTCCATCCCATTAAAGGAGGATTTTCCTTGCTTAAATAAATAGGGACATCTGCCATGCCAGTCTCTTCATTACAACCATAAATAACTCGTAATTCATGTTTAGGTTCTATGCCTAAGCGTTTTAATGCATACAATCCATACAAACAGCATAGGATAGGTCCTTTATTATCTAGCACACCACGACCATAAATACGGTTATCTTTAATGACACCTTTAAATGGAGGATACTTCCAATCTTTTTCATTCTTAATCTCGACAACATCGATATGCCCAACCGCAGCGATATAACCTTCACCTTGTCCATAACTTGCATAACCCATTTGTTCATCAATATTCCTTGTGTTAAAGCCTAGGTCACTACTTATTGATAAAGCAGCATGGAGACACTCATGAATGCCTATACCATAGGGATATGATTGACCACTTTTACTACGGATAGAATTTATTTTTACTAATTTGATGATATCTTGAATGAGATCTTCACGAAGATTTTCAACTTCACTTAAGATTTGCGCTCTCATTCTTCTATAGGCGCCATCCTACTCGCCATATACTGATCAAGCCATGCTTGACTTGCTTCTTCATGAATACATTGACCGTTAATATTCTGGCTTAAGTAGACCGTTGGTTTCGCTCCTTCAATACTAACCACAAAAGAGAAACCTTCAATATTGGTGGCAACTCCCCATTCCCCCTGATTATTCATAGCTACTAAAGAGATGTCTCCCGAATTTCCTCGCCTCTCGATTAATTTATTATGTAAGGCATTTACTGCTTTATCACAAGCAGCTTGAGGATGACAGCCTTCACTCATTAAGCGAACGACTTCATAACTTATACATCCTTTCATCAAGTCTTCGCCTAATCCTGTGGCAGTAGCTCCACCTACACTAGAATCCACATAAAAACCGGAACCGCTAATTGGTGAATCCCCAACACGTCCTTTTTTCTTCATGAATAAACCACTGGTGGAAGTTCCTACTACCATTCTACCTTGAGTATCTAAAGACACCATGCCCACTGTATCATGTCCAGAGTAAGGTTTTAGCTCATCTTGTTTAACTTCACGAATGCGCTGATTATAAAAAGCCTTTGCACGATCACTCAACATGTTTTTCCTAGTAAAACCGAATTTATGAGCATACTTTTCAGCTCCCTCGCCGACCAACATCGTATTAACTTTATCTTTACTTAAGCTTTTTGCTATTTCGATTGGATTCGCATAATCTTTTATTGCTGCAACTGCCCCAATATCCAAGGTATCGCCATCCATATAAGCGGCATCAAGTTCCACAACACATTCTTCATTAGGTAAACCCCCATAACCTACAGACTTGAAATAAGGAAAATCCTCAACCTCTTTAATTGCTATCTCAATGGCATCACCAGCGTGTGTTCCATTCTTCAACAAATCACTTGCCAACGTTATACCTTCCAAACTCATTCTCCATGTGCCTATCATACCCCACATACTTCATCCTCCTCTGCCTAATTTAACTGCTTTAATTATAACACAAAGGTTGTCAGCAGTTTATAAAACATAAGAAAAGACGATGCTTTTCACACCGCCTTATTTTCTTAGAATGCGTTTAATAAAATCTTTTCAGCTTCCGCATTCCATAATCCTTTATGTTTTTCACAAGCTTTAAATAATTCTTGGAATAACGGACTTGACTTTCCTAATTCTTCGAAATCATCGATACATGTTAATGGCATTTCAATTTGTGTATATATCAATTTCTTTCCTCCTGGTATTTGTGGAAGATTTTTTGTCGTTTCACATACACAATCTAAACCCCCAATATGTGTCACCATTAATGAAGGGTTGATTGCTCCTTTACTAGATAATTCAAGAGCTTCAATTAAATCATCATTATTACCACCCGTTGTTCCCATAATATGAGTACTCGTATAGTGAGTATCATATAAATTAATCATCGCTGAGAAGTTTTTGTCTTCAGGTCCCGCAAAGAAATTCATACAACCATCGAATGCTAATAATCTATTTCCTTGTTCCGCTAAGGAACGAACTGGAGCATAAACAAACACATCATCATATCCATGACCTTCACTGATATCCATTAAAGCCTTGATTTCATCTTCATAATCACTTGGATTAAAATAAATTAATTCAACACCACGCTTCGCCATACTCTCTTCAGATAGAATTTTCTTAGCACGAGCAATTCGCTCATTTGAAATATCTGTAACAACCACTCTTTTAGGTTTGCGATCCGTTGCCGCAGCATAGTCAATAGCCCCAAGTCCCATTGGACCTGTCCCACCTAGAATTAAGATATTTCCATCTTCTTTTATTCCCATTTCATGATCATAATTTTTCTTATTCGTATGATAATTCGCATGGTAACCACCAATGACACACGACATCGGTTCTCCAAGAGATGCTCCATAGTAAGAATCTCCTTCATAGACGAATAAGGCACCTAATTCCATAACTTCTTGTGGAATAATGGTATAAGTGCAATCACCACCAAAATACTTATATGAATAGCCTGGGGAAGCCAAAGAACCCTTGTAGTTAAGCGCAGGTTGTTGAGCAAACTTTTGTCCAGGCTTGAATTGATGTTGCCATTTCTTTCCAACCTTTACAATATCTCCTGCAAATTCATGTCCTAAGATAATTGGATTATCAGCAACATCATCAGGTACACGTTTATGAGCTGCGCCTTGTTTCACGGTCTTCCATGTTGACATACAAATACTATCTGTTACAACTTTAACTAAGATTTCATCATCTTTAATTTCTGGTAATTCAAATTCTTCTAAACGCACATCATCAACGCCATAAAGGCGAACTGCTTTTGTTTTCATATTTATTCCTCCACGAGGTTGATTTCAACCTTTTTCATTAATTCATCAACGACACTTCGCTCAGCAGGACTCGTTCCTTTACTCAATACAGCGCCAGCGCTACTTGCTACTGCTAATGTAATCATATCCTTAAAATTAAGCTTCTTATCAAGAGCCATAGCTAGAGCAGCTACCATCGCATCACCAGCACCCACACTTGAATGAGCTTCTATTTTAATTGCTTTGGCGATTGCATAACAATCTCGCTTAATAAAAATCGAACCTTCTTTACCCATTGAAATAACAACTAACTCGAGTCCTTTATTTAATAATTCACGACCTAAACCAATTAATTCTAAACAGTCAATATCTTCAGATTGACTAAAATACTTACAGATCTCATATTTATTTGGCTTAATAATGGTCGGCTTAGCTTGTATACCTAAATCAAACAACTCACCATCAGCATCAAGAATCACTTGTACTGATTTAGCCTTAGCTCTTTCAATCATCTTAGCGTAAATATCTTTATCTACACCTTTAGGCACACTTCCTGATAAAACTAAGATATCTTGTTCATGTAATAATTGATTCACTTTATTGAATAATTCATCCACTTGCTTTTCACTGATAACAGGACCACTTTCATTAAGTTCAGTAAGCGTTTTATCTTGATTTAAAACTTTTAAATTAACTCTAGTTTCTCCATCGATATGAACAAAGTCATTTTCTATACTTAAATTATTTAATGCATTTTCAATATAGCGTCCATTATTACCACCCAGTAACCCAGAAGCTTTTGAAACACCACCAAGAGCATGAATTGTTTTAGAAACATTAATACCTTTGCCTCCAGCATTCATAATCACTTGGTCTAATCGATTTAACCCACCAACAACCAAATCATCAACACAAGCTGTTTTATCAATCGCTGGATTCATTGTAAGTGTGATGATCATAATTAATCCTCCTCGCTAGTTAATACATCATAAATAAAGTCAACATCTTGACTAGCAACAATCGCTTCTACTGTTTCCATCTCACATAATTTAGAAGCAATATTTGCTAGAATCATCATATGATCATCATTCTTGGCAGCTATTCCAATCACTATCCGAACATTACCATTAGCCCATTTGATACCTTCAGGATATATCATCACAGCTAACCCAGTTTTAATCACCGCATCCTTTACATCATATTCACCATGAGGTATCGCAAGGTCATTACCAATATACGTGGTTAGTGAATGATCTCGATTCAACATCCCTTGAATATATGCTTCTTCAACATATTGACTATTCACTAATAGCTCTCCAACCTTGATGATTGCCTCATCGCTATTTTGAGCTTTGCAATTTAACTTTATATTACTACGCGCTAAAATTAGTGCATTGTTTGTTTCTATCATAATTTTGTTCACAATCCTTTCATAGTTTGATTCATCCATAAAATTATTCACTGCGATATAACAAGCATGAGGAGCATTGGCCTTTACTTCCATCTTAAAATGGTCATGGGCGATTACAAAGTTAGCCTCGCTTGGTATTTCATTTACTGAACAATTCTTTACCTTTATTGGTATTTTTCGCCTTTTGAAAACACGTTGCAACAAAGAAGCACCTAAAGCACTTGAACCCATTCCTGCATCGCATACAAAGTAAATTTTTATTAATTCATTACTCATTCGCTCACTCCTCACCTTTAATCACTAAATCAAAGAGTATATCTTTAAATACGATGAGAACTTGTTCCTTAATTAAGCGTTCATCTGCTTCATGCAACGCATGATTCAAATCATCATATTCTATAATTGAGCGACTTAAACGACTCATTATTTCTTTTTCCCATCGACTTGCGATACTTGGAATAAGCATGCAAATCACAAATCGAATATCCTTGAAGACTTCATTAACCTCTTCACTATTATCTCTTAGGTATACCTGGAAAACTAAATGATCCACAGCATCACTTTTCGCATGAAACAAAGCAAAACCGAAGTTATGAAATATTGATGTATTAATGCTTTCTCTTTTATACAAATCACGAACAATGACATCACGTTGCTTTTCATTTATTTGATTAGCTATAGCTTCAAAGAGTTGATTTTGATCATAATCAGCGCTAACTTTATGAATTGTGAAATTCTCATATAAGTGTTTAATACTTTTTATGAGTGAGGGAACATCAACAAAATGGATATTTGTTGGTAAATAGTTCGATTGCTTTCTTCTTTGTCGTTCTATTTCATTCAAGATATGTTCAACATCCTGTTTCATCAGTAACGGATTGACTGTAATTTTATTGATTGTCGATTCAAAATCAAAAGTTGATATCAATAACTCACAATTCATTTGATTTTGATAAACTTCTTCAATTCCTAAAGTAATTAAATGGACATGTTCATCAACAATCTTCTTAATGCGAGCTAGTAATAATGCAGATACACCAATACCACTAGAACAGACAATCCCTACATTAATATCTCTTAGGGTTGGTAATACTTGTTGATAACGTTCAATGGCTGCCCCAAAATGCATGGTTATATAACCAATTTCATCATCGACTACTTCACAGTTATAGAGATGTGTTAATAATTGACAGGCTTCTTTTGTCTTATCAAAAATAGGTTTATAGAGACTTTGTAATTCTTTTAATAAAGGATTGAAAATTGGTAATTCATATTTTAATCGTATAATTGTTGGCCTTAAGTGTGCAATTAAACCATTAATCAACTGCTCATCATTTTTTAGATATGGAGCATCAAGAACATCAATCATATCAAAGATTAATTGAGTTAATTCCTCTTCTTTATAGGATTCAATTTCTTGAGTTGCATCGTATACTTTGGCGCTTGTTAATTTAGCTCCTTTAATATGCATAGCTATAAAAGCAATTTCCATTCTAGGCATTGTAATTTCAAATTCTTTTTCTAGTAAAGATGCCATCTTTTCTGCTAACTTAAAGCTTGCATCATTTTCAATAATCTCAAAAACAGATTGATGGTCAGTAATAGCTTCTTTTTTTAGTATCCGATCAATCGCAATCGTTAAATGGATAATTAATCCTATATATGAACTTTGAGCATAACGGTCTAAATTAAGTTCATGGTTATAAAGTTGAAATACGTCTAATACCCTTTCCAGTATTTCTTGATTAAGGAGTTTCATAATACCAACGCCTTGATTCATGAATATCTGATGAAGTAATGCTGAAGAATCATAACGATTCACATTGTGATAAGCTGGATTACTTTGAATACTTTCTTGAAGAATATCGGTCATCGCTCTACGATAATCAGATTCATCACCACTTAATTCAATTCCTAATCCAGGTGTTCTGATAATATTTAGGTTGTAATTTTTAAACCAGGATTCAATATGATCCAAATCATTTGAAACAGTGCCTTCCGAAACGGAGAACAAATTCGCATAATGGTAGAGTTTTTGTACTTCGCGACTTCTTAAAATTTCAAATATGAGTAAATTACGACGTTCTTCTTTATTGACATAAGTAACGCCTTGATGAATCATTTCTTGATATAAAGCTTCTTTATCTTTACTACTTCCAACTATCTTAATTCCTTTTCCACTTTTAGATGAAATTGTTAATTGATAAGGTTTAAGACAATAATCAATATCCCTTATCTCTCTAAAAACAGTTCTAGTGCTAATTTGAAGAGAAGAGGATAATTCCTCAACCGTTACATAGTTATCTTTTGCTAAACAAATCTCTAATATTTTAGCTAATCTTGATGAAACGATCATGAGTTATCCCCTTTCTATGAATTAAATTTCTTTTAATTTTGCAACAATGTTGTCATATTCCTCTCCACCCATAAAATTAGTGATTGGGAACACAAGAACATTTGGATGCGCATTTCTTACTCTTTCGGCTAAAGTCTCTTGAGTAACAACAATTTGAATATCTTCTGGTATTTCTTCAATAGCACAGTGTCCGACTTTCAAATCAAATCCTGCTTGTTTTAATTTCTTAGTAAGCGTCGTTGCTCCCATAGCACTTGACCCCATACCAGCATCACAAGCAAAGATAATTTTGGTAATTGTAGTGGAGGATGGTAACACAACACTTTCAATTCCTTTTGCTTCATTTTTCTTTTGAGCCACTTTATTTTTCGCTTCATCAAGGTCTTTACCTTTTGAATCTGACATTTTTATAATCACAGAAGCAATTAAGAAAGTAACGAGTGTAGCTAAGACAATACTTAGAATTACTCCTAAATAACTATTTCTTTCAGTCATTGCTAAGACAGCGAAGATACTTCCAGGGGAAGCTGGTGCGCTTAATCCTGAATTCATAATCATATTAACGAAGACTCCAGTTGCTCCTCCACCAATGAGTGCTAGTAGCGTTAATGGATACATCAATACATAAGGGAAATAGATTTCGTGAATTCCTCCAAGGAAGTGAATAATAACAGCACCTGGAGCTGATTGTTTAACATTGCCTTTACCAAAGAAACAGAAGGCTAAGAGTAAACCAAGTCCTGGTCCAGGATTTGCTTCAATCAAGAAGAAGATTGATTTACCTGTTTGAGCTACTTGTTCAATACCAAGTGGTGAGAAAATTCCATGATTAATAGCATTATTTAAGAATAATACTTTTGCTGGTTCAATAAAGATTGAAATTAAGGGCAATAATCCATTTTCAACAAACACATTAATTGCTGAACTAAGAATATTGGTTAATCCAATACAGAATGGATTGATGACTAGACATCCAACAATAGCTAGAATTGCTCCTAGTATTCCTGCTGAGAAGTTATTAACTAGCATCTCAAATCCACCTGGGATTTTACCTTCAACGAGTTGATCGAATTTCTTAATTAAATAACCACCTAGTGGCCCGGCAACCATTGCTCCAATAAACATTGGAATAGGTGCGCCTACTAAGACCCCTATCGTAGCAGCAGCCCCTACGACCGCTCCTCTTTGCTTATAAACAATGTTACCACCTGTGTAACCAATTAAAATTGGAAGTAAATATTTGTTCATTGGATCAACAAGCGTTGCCAATGTTTCATTTGGTAACCAACCGGTACCAATGAATAAGGAAGTAATTAAACCCCATGCAATGAAGACACTGATGTTTGGCATAACCATTCCGCTTAGGAAACGACCAAACTTTTGAATTGATTCTTTCATTTATCCTACCTTCTTTCTTTCTAATTTCAGTATAGGGTAGTAAGAGATGGAATACAATTGAATGAAATTGAACTTTGTCAGTGGTTGGTGTGACAAAATTGAAAAGGTAAATGGCATACTCTTTTTATCACCAATCAATATATAGTGAAACATTTTATTATTTAATTCTTATCCTTATTTTATCATTAAAACATCATCAATACTATGACCATTAAACGAAATAAAAAACGAGATTTATTCTCGTTCCTGAATTATTACATGAATTTTATCTCCTGCTTGCTTATTGATTTGTTTACGAATATCTTTACGTAAGCCAATAATATGGCAGGGAGTTTGCATCTTTACTAAGCTACCTCGATATTCAATACCATCAAAAATAGCTCTTACTTTGACTCTACCCTTATTAAATTCAGTTCTGACATCATAGGGAAATTCAATATAGGCTCCATCAATTCCTTCTACTTTTTGAATTATTGCATCGAATTCATAGACTTTTGGATTCATGTCTTCACCTCAATCTTATTATGGCACAAACTTGTCCTTTAAACAATTAAAGGTAATACCGAAGTATTACCTCCTAACTCATCAAGAACGGCTAAGTTTATTTAACAACAGCGACCCATGTCATTAAATTCTTCGAAATCTTCGTTGAATCCAAATACGTTATTTCCTTCACCATAAGCAACATTGTCAAATCCATCATAATCTTTAAAATCATTCATCATGTCAACGCCATTGTTCATCATGTTTCCATTACATCCACAGCCTTCACCAGTAATTAGACGGAATTTATTGTCATCGCCTCTAGTAAATGTTTCGAAGCAGAAGTGACCATTTTCATCAGTTCTAGTTGTAGCAATACGACGACAGTGGCGGCAATTGCATTTCAATAAAATCACTTCTACGTTTTCAAGAGGACATCCATTTCTTCCTCTTACATGTCCATGAATTTTAACACGCATGAATTCTTCAGTTTCAGTTTCTGCTGTAATATGACAACGTCTACGTCTATTTTCACATCCACAGCCATTATTTTGAGGCCAATTGTCGTTGTTTCCACAGCCACAGCCTTCATTTTGAGGCCAATTATCGTTGTTTGCACAACCGCATCCACAGCCTCGTCTTCTTGATTCATTTCTTTCATAATTGTTCATAAAATTCGCTCCTTTGTTCCTTTCGGAAATTTAACTTTACTGCATTGATCTAATATTTTATCGAATCCCTATCATTAACTTTAACGATAATCTCAATAATACAAGCCGCCTTGATGATGCAACAAAATTCATCATTCTTTATTCAAATCATAAGAGTTGTGAGGTGGTGTTAAGTTTAATGCTAATCATCATAAATACTACTTGATAAGGATAAGATAAGGGTATGAACGGTAGGTTGTTAGTCTAAAGTAAAAGAAGTGCATGATGAAATAAAATTGTACAAAGGTGGGATTTTTAATGTCGCTACCGTTCATAGTCTATCTTATGAGAAAGGCAATTTGAAGCCTCCGACAAACGCATAGATAAGTATTAAATTGATTTATGAACTTTCAGTTAAGCATAAAAAAAGACGTTTCATTGAACGCCTCTAGTGTTTATTCGTAGACACCATAAACTTGATGAATATCTTGAACAAACATAATCCCGTTTCCAGGAGTATCTATTTCTATTTTTTCTTTAATTGAATTTACAATGCCTTGAGTGATGTCCTCTTTTGCTAAGATAACCACAATTTCTTTCTCAGGCTCAATTTCCATATTAAATAGTTTACTAGTTTCGTGAGCTCCCGCCCCTCTAGCATTAAGTATAGTTCCTCCTTTTGAACCAGCAGCTTCAGCTGCTTCAATAACGTCTTCAGCATTTCCACGATTTACGATTACGATGATTCTTTTATACATAGCGTTGATTCCACCTCTTTCCTCAAGATTATTTTCTCTTTTACAGCTTGTTCCAAGAATTTCACAGGCTCCCATTGAATAGGCAATACCGTGATTTGGTTTCTCAAACTGGAAGTACTTATTTAATTCATTTAATACATAACTCGCTGTTTGATGATCACTACCTAGTAGTACTATTTCTTTTCTAATATCATATAAGGAGAAGAAATTTAAGATCGCATTTTTCACTGTTCCTTTACCTAAGAAAACAGTACCACTTTCAATTCCTGCTTCTTTTGCTTTATGCAGTACTTTACTTCCCATTCCATAATTCACAATCACGTAGATTAATTCATAAGCAGAAACTTTATTTAGATGAGGCATTTTTCTTCAACTCCTTCCTTTTTGATTTAATTGAAAATATTAATCCTAATATTTGTAGAGTAATGATGGGTGTCATAGCTACCATCGCAATCATCCCAAAGCCATCAGCTAGTAAGTCTGCGCCTTCAAAAGCGTAAGCAGCTCCTTGAGTAAAGGCTAGGATAAACGTGGCAGTCATGGGACCTGTTGCTACACCACCCGCATCGAAGGCAATACCAACGAATAACTTGGGTGTGACAAACATTAAAGCCAAACAGATGATATAACCTGGTAATAAGTAGTGCCATAGCTGTATCCCTGGTACTAAGATTCGTATGATTGATAAGGCAACAGCAATACCGACACCAATTGCTAATGGAACTAAAACAGCAATTCTTTTCACATAGCCACTGGTTACATCTTCAATTTGATGTGTAAGTACATAGACCGCTGGTTCAGCTAGGATTGTAACAACACCTAAGATAAATCCAATCACAACAATATAGATTTTATTATCCATTAAGACTAAGTAATTCCCAATCGATGTCGCAACATCCATAAATCCTTCATTGACTCCAAGTAGGAAAACAAATAATCCAACATAAGCAAATCCAAAACCAGTTAATAATTTTCTTAATTCCTTCTTCTTTAATTTAAAGGCAATTTTTTGTAGAACCAATAAAATTAATAATAATGGTAAGATAGCAATCATACTCTCATTTAAATAAGTTGGAATTGAATTAATAAATGGAGCTAAGATTGAATTGGATTCAGAGATACCTACATCTAAGGCAGCATTGAATGATTCTGTCTTTGAGAAGATATCAAGAATGAGTGTTGACATAATCGCTCCAGTTGATGCGATTGCGACGAGTCCAAAACTATCCTTCTCTGATGCTTTACTATCCTTCTTACTCTTTGAAATACCGACTGACAGAGCTAAGATAAAGGGCACTGCCAAGATACCGGTGGTTGCGCCTGAAGCATCAAATGAAATAGCTAGAAACTCTCTTGATGCAAACAAGGATAATCCAAAGATGATTAAATACAGTACAAGTAAAATCTTATATAAGGGCACATTATAGAAGACTCGTAAGAATCCAAGTGCAAGCATAATGGCTAATCCTATTGAGACAAGCACAAGTATGCTCAATCCTGTAATCTGACCTGATGTGACCATGTCTACTTGGTTGGCTAAAACCATTAATCCTGGCTCAGCGATGGATATAAAGAATCCAAGAACGATCCCTCCAAGAAGTACCATCCACAACTTATTCGTTTTCGCTAGCGAACTTCCTGTCAACCCTCCAAGTGGCGTGATACCAATATCAACGCCCAATAGGAAGATTGTTAATCCAATCGCTACACAGATCGAACCGATGATAAACCGAATAATTAAATCACTACCCACTGGTGTGATTGTGTAATTCAAGATTAACACTAGCACGATAACCGGAAGTATTGAAAAAATAACTTCTTTAAACTTAGAAAAAATAATATTCAAAACATACACCCCTTCCTTCTATTTATTGTATGAAATAATGGCACAAAAAAGAGAGCCATCTATAAATATGTAAAGGGTTTGCTTAGCTTTACTTCATTAGAATCAACAGATTGAATTAATTATAAATGTGATCCTTAGCAACATTTAGTTTACTTCCATAAAATTATTCTCCTTATACATCATTTATAAACTCATTGTATCGAATATAGAAGGCTTAGTCAAACGATTCCCCTTGATTGTTGTTTCATTATAGAACACATAAATGAAATGAACATTATAATTATTGATTTATATTTCATTTAAGTGTATAAGCCAATTAAAAAGCCATCTTGTTAGGATAGCTTAATGGGTATTTGTACCTTGAAATCTGCTTAACAATACTGCAAATCACCTCTATCAAAACGGCAAGTCCTCTTCTGAAAACTGTCTGTCAATTCTTCGCTTTATTTCTTCAACAGAAGGAAGAATCGGCTCGAAAGCTGTCCTTTTGAAATAATTTGTTATAAATTTAACCGATTCCTCTGGGTTCATCTTTCTTATCTGCTTACGGATATACTCTTCTTCGCGATAAACGATCAGAAATTCGACAGGAACATGATACTCTGCCCAGACTCCTATTGAATTTTCATATACACTATGGCCATCCTTTGCCCATTCTCGCAGTGCTTTCATCTCCCTCTTAGACATTGCTTTTATCTTTACATACTCTTCATACTGGGACGTAAGGATATCTCTCAACTCAGGATGAATATGTCTATTAAACCGCATGATTGTGTCTCCTCCCTTTACATTGAAGCGTTTTTTATAAACTCTCCCTTAAATCCAAACCCAATTCGTTCTTTCTTGAAACATAGTCTACTCGTTAGCCATTTCTTCAAGTTCTTCCATAGTTTTAGATATGACTTTACCTTGACGCAACTGTTCTACACTTTGGGCTATTGCTCGTATGTTATTTTCGGAGTAAAACGGTTCGGCAGTTATTTCAAAAGGAATTCTTCTCTCGCGTGTTACTTTTTTTGCGTAGATATTAAATGCAGTTGTCATTGATATTCCCATATCCAAACACGTCTGTTCCATTTCTTTCTTCAAGTCTTCATCCATTCTAAAGTTGATATTGACTGTTTTTCCCAATTTAATCACTCCTTTAGTTACAGTGTATGCTATTGTAATGCATTTATCAATACATATTACTATTATGTATTGATGGAATGTTTCTTTTCATCATTATTTTCATATTATAAAGTTACAGAAAATAAAAACCCTGAATCATCCCCTATTCATAGGTTAAATTGAGGGTTTATTAATCAATGATGAATATTTAGCTACTTTTACAAACATCTAACATATCATAATTATCGAATTTGCATGTTATTTATTATTTATCATTATCTGGAATTAAACTTTCATGCAACTGTAACAATAAGCCAAATAAATCCGCTGTTTTTTTAACGAGGTCACGATACTTCACTTTATTATTATCATCAAATACATAAATATCTTGCATTATTTGAAATGTATTTTGCAACTCTAAATCATTGTCGATATTTTTAAATATCGTGAATTTATCAAACGACTTATTTGATAAGTCACTACCTATTCGTTCCATTTCTTCTTGTCTTTTCAAATCAATCAAATAAATAAATTGAGTTTTATCATGAATCATTTTTTGTATTCGTTGCTGACCCAACATTAATGAAATATCATATAAATGTTTACACACATCAAAAAGTTGTCTTCGCTGATAATAAAACTCCGCTGCAAGTAATTTATCTGCAAAAATTCTTTCCATCTTGATAGTTTTAATGCAAAATGAATCCAATTCGTAAAGTTCTTGCAATATTTTTTTTTGTTCATCACTTGAGTGTTTAAAGATAAGTGCCTCTATTCGCAAAGCTTCATAAGGCTCACTTACTGTAAAAGAAGTAGCCTCGATCTTCACATATCCAAACCTTTGTAAAGCATCATGTTTATCAAATGCACCCATTGGTACGTATTCATAAACACTTGTAATACTGCCTTTTCTGTTATCTTCTTTTGTCTTATTTTCAGTTCTTTTCAAAGAAGTATAAAAATTGGCTGCCTTCTCTAATCGCTTTTTCCCCTGACTTGCCGAACAGTTATTAACTTCAACAGTTATGTCAATATCTTCAGAAAATCTCATCAATGTGCCAATTGTTTTGTATAAAGCAGTCCCACCTTTAAAATATGCAGGCAAGTTATTTTGCTTTTGAGCTAACTCTTCTAACAATAAAGTTAAATAATAGTCCTTCTCTAGAATATCAAACCTAATTCCTGTTTTTTTACTTACAGAGTTCAACAAAACACCGAAGGCATCCTTATCCTCATGAATTTTCATCGTTTACCTCGAAAATAACCTCTAACAATTTTTGTATTGTCCTTTGATTATAATACTTCCAAGCAAAGGATATTAATTTTAATCGATCTAATTTATGGATTACAATAAATTCATTGACAATTAAATATGGATTATTAGCATCTATATGTGAAGTTTGAAGCCCTTGCAATGCATCTAATATTTGTAAATACATATAGTTACTTGTGGTGATTTTTACTACAGGCTTTTTAGTAACAATATGACAATTGGGGTCTATTTTTCTTCGATACCCGTTTGTCGCAATTTCTTTAACTCTTGGAATCAAAGTAGTTAAGCCTATTTGGTTTAAAAAGGAAGCACCTGTTTCATAACCAATCACTTCCTCTCCATCTATTGTCAAAATCTGTATTAATACATTGTCTATATTAGGCTCTGTAATCCCAAATATGGTATTTTTAGCTCTGAAATATACACCTTTTTTTAATCTTGCAATTTTATTTCTATCTGCCAATCTCTTCAAGTTAAGGTTAGTCATTTTTTGCGCCTTTTCTATTGATATCGACAGCTGCTCTGCCAAACTTCTAGCAATTTGATCAGAAAATATGGCTACGCCATAGGGAATACTTTCTATTTCTTGTCTTATTTTATTGCCGTAACCTTGTTCGTCCATATTTTAATCCTCCACGTGATATTTTAATGTTGTTTTTTTATGTCTATTTGTTACATAATAATATCATATACTAGGAAATAAGTCAATGATACCACTGAATACACTGGTTTATTTTACAAATAAAAGTTTTACTGTTGTAATGCATTTATCAATATATATTAATACTATTTTGCATTTTAACAATGTTTCTTTCTATCATTATTTTCATATTAGAAGGGTATCCAAATTTTTTGGGGGTCTATTTTTGACCCTTTTTTTGTTATACTTTTTTTGTTGTCCTCTTATCTTTTTCAAGGAGGTCTTTATGCTAACTAATGAGGATTATTTCAAATTGCTTGATATTTCGCTACCAGATAATTATGATCATTATACTTTTGAAATGGAGATTAAGGGGCCTATAAAAATTATTACTATTTCTACTAAGCCCAATCTTACCCGATGTCCATTCTGTAACTCTTCTATGCATTCTAAAGGTCTATATACTCGCACTGTTAAGCATCCAGTTCTTCAGGACAATACACAGCTGTATTTAAAAGTGAAACAACGACGATGGAAATGTACTGGTATTCACTGTTCATATACCTTGAATGAAGAATTCCCTTTCCTAGAACCTTATCGCCAATCAACCAATTTGGTACCTTTCATGATTATTAATTCGATGAAGGATTTAAACCGTTCTACTGCTTCTATTGCCAAACAGTTTAATGTATCTGATTCCTACGTCCATGACCTTTTTACTTCTTATGTTGATCTGCCTCGACTAGAGATGCCTGAGTATTTGTCCATTGATGAAGTGCATATGAATCTTGGAACTGATATGAAATATCAATTGGTTATGATGGATTTTAAAAATAATCAGATTGTTGATATTCTACCAAATCGTTATCAATCAACGATTGAAAACTACCTATTAGGAATCCCTTTGGATGAACGTAAGAAAGTTAAATATTTAATTAGTGATGCTTATGGTCCTTACTTCACTATGTGTGAAATGTACTTTCCTAACGCTATACAGATTTTGGATTCGTTTCATGTTGTCCAAGTAATCATACGTGCTTTAAACGCCTATATAAACAAGTATTTAAAGATATATCAGGAAAGAGACAGAGAGCGTTTGAAGCAGCTTAATCATGACACCAATAGAGATAATACTTCTAAGAAACTATCGATGGTTATTATTGAAGAATAATGATGATATTACATATTCTGAGAAATCTCATTATCACAAGCATCTCAAAATGCATCTATCTACAGATAGGATTGAAAAGATGTTTTTTTCACTTAATCCTAATTTTAAAACAATGAGAGATTTAAAAGAAAAATACATCCAATTCAATAAACAAGAATATCCCAGTACGGATAAAATTGCCATTGCATTAGATGCATTAATCAATGAATATACGGATTGCGGACTTACTATGTTTGTAGAGTTCGCGAAGTTTCTTAACCGATATAGAAGTCCAATTATTCATTCATTTACTACAACGACAGTGAATAGAACAGAGCGCAATAAACAGGTAGAATTTTTATCTAGAGTTTCAAATGGCCCAATGGAAGGTTTCAATAGAATCCCAAAGGATTTAAAAAGGTCATCTAGAGGAATGAAAAATTTTGACTATAGTCGTAACCGTATATTGTGGGCAACACGAGTTAACCCACCTATAAGAAGTATACCAAAAACGAAAGAACAAATACATAGTTATAGTTTAAGCAAAAGAACACTGCTAAGAAGACCAAAAAAATATAAAACAAAATAAATACTCAAAACAACTAAAACAAAGTTATAAGAGGACAACAAAAAAAAACGGGATAGATATCATAATTCAGATAATATCAATCTCGTTTTAAATTTATCTACATCGACTTTTGGGGTCTACGTAAAAAGTGTAAAAGTGGACTTTTGGGGTCTACATAAATTCGCTAGACCCCAAAACTAACCCCAAAATAATTTGGAGAAACCCCAAAATTATTTGGTTACCCATTTACATTAATCCCCTTTTCCTTTATTACCAAGTGATTACTCTAAAATTTAGATAAACATTCTGCTATATCATGCATTGATTCTCCTGTACAGAGAGTATTACAATAGTAAGTTCTTTGCTCAGCATTTATTGCACCAATATTTAGAGCTACAATTTGATTTACAGTTAGATTTTCTATTTCTTGATTCCACGATATTTTTTCCTGCCTTAATATTTTTGATTAAAATAACAGTTTTCGTAAATGTAATCATCTGTGAAAAAATATTTCATCAATCGCTTTGTCTATTTTTAATCTTCACTAAGCAATTCATAATCATCAATTACTAATTCGTTATGATATTCTTTTTTTAATCACTTTGGAATATAAATGGGCAACTATTGTCCAATCTGAATGCTTTAAGTTCTTCATATTGTTTTTTTAACCATAATGAGTTAGCATTGATTATCGTTTTTTTCTTTTTGAATTTACAAATGTATTCTTTTATTTTATTTCTTCACATGCATCCTCTTTTTGATAAAAATTTATATATTCATATGATTTACCTATTGTTTGCATCATATGAATAAGATGAAGTGCTAAGAATTATTGTTGTGGTTGTGCTTCTCATCATTCTATTAATTAAAGAATCACCATAACTCCCATTTTTGATTTGTTGTCTTTACTATAATCCAAGTAAACCCAAATTTCGTTATCTATTACGCT
>F144_Wood_Sandpiper__coassemble_15_pt1 | contig 50925 bp, 66 predicted proteins | sample F144_Wood_Sandpiper__metabat2_low_PE_003 | metagenome-assembled genome bin F144_Wood_Sandpiper
TTGACACTTTTTGCACTTACATTGCCAAACTTGCATTCACTTTTTCGAGTGACCAGAATAAAATATTCTTTTATTATTATGAGGTAAAAGGAGAATTTAAAATGGATCAAGAAAAAGTAATTTGCTACTGCCGTAATGTTAAAATAAAAGATATTATGAAAGCAATTGCTAATAATGCCAACACATTAGATGAAGTCATAGAAGCTACTGAAGCCTCTAAAGGATGTGGTGGGTGTCGTAAGAACATCGAAGCAATTTATTATGAATTAACTAAATAATAAGAGGAAGCATGAATCAGATTGGATTCAGTAGCTTCCTTTTTTATGTGCATATAACTATAAATAAATTAAATTTGTGGAAAAAAAGATCTTTCGATCTTTCTTAACCTTTATTTTGAGGACGAGAGTTTTTATTAAACCACGTCTTTTTCTTTTTAGCGACTTTTACTCCAGCAAAATTTACATCATTCTTTACTGGTTTGATTCGTGCAGGACGGTTCGTTTTCGCAATCTCTTCCTTGATAATTGAATCAATTTTATCACTCGCTTTAATTCGAGTGTTTTTCTTTGGTGCTGGATTCGGTCTAACTTTTTCTTCCTTTTCCATCTTTACTTTCAAATAGTTATCATCAGTAATCATTTCAATCTCACGATTAATTAATTTCTTGATATCCTTTAAATAAGCACGTTCTTCATTATCACAGAAAGAAATAGCGACACCACTAGCACCAGCTCTTCCTGTACGCCCAATACGGTGAACATATGTTTCTGCAATATTAGGTAAATCATAATTAATAACATGACTTAAATCATCAATATCAATTCCTCTTGCTGCAATATCCGTTGCTACTAGGACACGAATTTTTCCTTTTTTAAAGGCATTCAGTGCTTCAATTCGCTGATTTTGTGACTTATTTCCATGAATGGCAAGAGATGGAACATGATTAGCAATCAAGTCTTTAACAACGCGATTCGCTAAATGTTTCGTTCTCGTGAAAACTAAGACTGATTGTAATTCCTTGTTTTGTAGTAAATACAACAACAAGTTTTTCTTCTTACTTTTTTCAACATAATATAACTGTTGTTTAACAAGTTCAGTTGTTGATGAGACCGGAGTAACAGCAACATGGACTGGATTATGTAATAAACTATCAGCAAATTTTTGAATTTCTTTTGGCATTGTTGCAGAGAATAACAAAGTTTGTTTCTTCGCTGGCGTTTTAGCCGCAATTTTCTTTACATCATTAATGAATCCCATATCAAGCATACGATCTGCTTCATCTAAGACAAACATTTCAACATGATCTAAATGGATAATTCCTTGTTGCATCAAATCATTTAAACGACCTGGTGTAGCTATTAAAATATCACATCCAGAACTCAATTTATCTTCTTGATGTTTTTGTTTAACACCACCAAATATAACAACGCTCTTAAGTGGAACGTATTTACCATAGCTAACAAAGTTATCGTATATTTGAGCAGCTAATTCACGAGTCGGTGTTAAAATCAACGCTCTAATTACTCGTGGCTGACATTTTTTTTCTTGTAATTTTTGTAGAATAGGTACAGCAAATGCACAAGTCTTTCCTGTTCCTGTTTGGGCACAACCCAATAAATCTCTTCCTTCTAATAAAACCGGTATTGCTTGCTCTTGAATCGGAGTTGCCTTTTCATAGCCATTATTTTTAATAGCGCGCAAGATAGGTTCAATAATATTTAGTTCTTCAAATTTCATTTATTAATTCTTCCTCATTTCTCATGTTTTACTACTATACCACAATTATTAACGTTTACCTAATTATTTCACTCAAAACCAATAAAAAAGCTATTAAAGGTTGATTTAATAGGCTTAATTTGAGATTAACAATTGAAAAGATGTCGATTCCAATACTGAATAAAATTTACATAAGAACGAACATCATATAAATAAGGAAGAAATTGACCTGCTTTAATGATGTAAGCAGGTAATGACTCAACATGTTCATAATGAGCTTTATATAGACGATGTTGTCCATCAATGCATAAAGATGTTCCCTCTTTGTATTCAATGAATAGAAGAGGTTTCTTTAAGTCACAGTTTAATGCTACTTCAATATTTATTCTATTAGGATCACAGACTTGCCAGAATAGTGATTCAGTTTCTATGTTTATAAGGGTAAATTGATGATGATCTAATTGAACTGCTTGTTGAATTGCTGATACATTAAAGTTAATACTTCCCCATGAATATATTTCGCTTCTTGTTGTCTTTATTGGCTCAAACGTGCTTAATTTAAATAAGGGAATCATTCCTGATGTTAAGCGTTGTTTTAGTTCAATGATTCTTTGCTTGTATAAATCTGTTTGTTCAAGAGACATCAACTCAAGTAAAACATCAATCATTTCATAGATAGCATTTGCTTTAATTATTTTCTTAATCCCGTTAACTCGTTCAATCGTTTCTTCAATATTGAAATCACCTGATAAGTCAAATAACTTTACCATAAACTTTATTTCTTCACTATATGGTTTTTTTGAATAACGATAAAACATTAAAATAGATTCAAGATGATTACATAGAAAAGGAAGTGTTACTTGTTGAATTAAAGCTCTTAATTCTATTTCTATTAACATCATCCCATCACCTACTTATCTTCATTATATCATTTATCTGCTTTAAATGATTCTGCCTTTACTTTTTTTTGTTGCTCGTACTCATCTAAAAATGAAGTTGTATGTTCATCATCATGATAACCTATAATCGTTGTTAGATTCACATTATGTACACTCTTAAAGATATTGCTCTCAATAAAAGGATTTGTTTTCCTAAATTGAGCAACTAATTTCTTCATCTCTGCTCGTTTAGAATTAGCCCCATCAGTTTCATGAATCTCTTCTGTAAAACGACAAGCACATTGAATAAAACTTAACTCATTGAAATTGCACCAAGCAATTATATCCGCTTCCTTGACTTTATATAGGGGTCTAATTAGCTCCATACCTTCAAAGTTGTCACTTAGCAGCTTCGGCATCATTGTTTGTATCTGTCCTCCATAAAGCATACCCATAAGGATTGTTTCAATCACATCATCAAAGTGATGACCTAAGGCAATTTTATTACAACCTAAATTCTTCGCAAACTGATAGAGATTTCCTCGACGCATTCTAGCACACATATAACAAGGTGCTTTATCTAAAGTAGCAACATAATCAAAGATATTTACATCAAACACTTTAATTGGAATTTCTAACAATTTAGCGTTATCCATAATTTGCTTAAAATTACGTTCATTATAACCAGGATTCATCACAATATATTCAATATCAAAGGGTACTTTACTATAACGATGCAACTCTTGCATACATTTAGCTAGTAACATAGAATCCTTTCCTCCAGATATACAAACAGCAATTTTATCATTCTCTTGTATTAAATCATAATCATGAATACCATGGATGAAACGACTCCAGATAGTTTTACGATATGTTTTAATGATACTTCTCTCAATTTCTTGGCAAGTTCTCATAATAATCCTCATTGACTTTCCACTTAAGTTTACTAAAGTATCAAGGATTGTCAAGATTCAATATGACTAAACTGATATTGTAAAGTCCCTATTACTAGTTTATAGTTAAGTTATTAAAAGGAGAACAACCTATGGGAATTATTGAGATAAGACATTTAAATAAGTCATATGGTAAAGCGAGAGGAATTGTTGATGTTGATTTATCTATTGAAGAAGGGGAAATTTTTGGCTTTATTGGACCCAATGGTGCTGGTAAATCAACAACTATTCGTTCTCTTCTTAATCTAATTCATCCAAATAGTGGTAGTGCTACTATTTTTGGACTAGATACACAGAAAGATTCAGTGGCAATTTTAAAAGATATTGGTTATCTTCCATCTGAAGTTTTTTATTATGAGAATATGAAGGTGAAAGATTTATTAAATTACTCAGCTTCTTTTTATAAAAAAGATTGTTCAAAGAGAATTATAGAATTAGCTGAATATTTTGAATTAGATTTAAATCGTAAAATTGATGATTGCTCTTATGGAAATAAGAAAAAGGTGGGAATCATTCAAGGACTGTTACATTCACCTAAGTTAATTATTCTTGATGAACCAACGGGTGGATTAGATCCTTTAATGCAAAAGAAGTTTTTCAATCTTATTAAAGAGGAAAATAAAAAAGGAACAACAGTTTTGTTTTCTTCACATATCTTAAGTGAAGTACAAAATGTGTGTGATCGCGTAGCTATCATTAAGGAAGGAAGAATTGTTAAGGTAGAAAAAATATCATCTCTTCGTGAAAATAGTTATAAGAAAATCATCCTTGAAGGTCATTTCCCTGATGAAATTGCTTTAAAAGGTTTATCTAATCTTGAGGTTATTGATAACAATGCTACTTTCTTATATCAAGGAAATATAAATGAGTTATTGAAGTACTTAGCTACTTTGGATTTAAGTAATGCCCAAATAGTAGAACCTGACCTTGAGGAAATCTTTATGCATTATTATCAAGAAGGAATACAAGTATGAACGTACTTAAATTTGAGTTCAAACAATCATTAAAAGGACAGATTGGTTGGGTTGTTGCTTCATTGATTACCCTATTTCTCTTCCTTGGCTTATTTAATGCTTATATGAGTGCTAAAGAGGCAGTAGTTATGATTCTTCAAGGTTTTCCTGCTGAAGTTCTTAGTGCTTTTTCATTAGATCTAGAAATATTCTTTTCAATAGAGGGCTATTTCTTATTTGCTTTACCTTTTCTTTATCTTGTTGCTGGCTTACAATCAGCTAATTTATCCATTCAATTATTTTCTAAAGAAAATCGTTGTAAAACAAATGATTTTCTCTTTACTAAACCAATGAATCGTTCTACTATTTTCATGGCTAAAGTTAGTGTTCTATTGGTTTTCATTGTAATGTCGCAAGTGATTATGTTTATTCCAACATATTTATTAATGAAGACTTTTGATCCTGACTTATCAATAAACTATGTATTAATTTGTTCATTAACCATTCTCTTAATTCAATTTTTCTTTGCTAGTTTAGGTACTTTTGTAGGGACAATCCTTCGACGTTTAAAAAGTGTATCTATTGTCGCTATGTTATGTGTCTTTAGTTTCTATATTATTTCTTTATTAGAATCAGTTGTGGATAATTCAATCTTACAGTTAATCACACCTTTTTGTTTCTTTAATCAAGAACTATTATTCACCAATCAACAACTTGACTTAGCTATGATTGTTTACTGTGTTGTGATTTGTCTTGTCTTAATGGGCATGACTCATACACTCTACATTAAACAAGACATTCATGCAGTGTAGGAGGAACTATGAATATTTATCTAAAAGAACTTAAAGATCATATTAAACCATCGATTGGTTGGATTCTTGGAAGTGTATTCTTAGTTGTTGTTAGTGTCATGAAGTTTGAGGCATTAGATGCTTCAGCAATGCAAATGAATGATTTTTTATCAGTAATGCCTAAGCCTATTCTTGCCATCATGGGTGGAGCTAATTTCAATTTAACGACTCCTGGTGGTTTCTTTGGTATGATTTTCACCTTTATCTTAGTCTTATCGGCTATTTATGCAGTGCATCTAGGATGTACATGCATCAACAAGGAAGAGCTTAATCATACAAGTGAGTTCTTATTCACTAAGCCTGCTTATCGATACCATGTGCTTGTTATGAAGATGCTATCTGCCTTTACTCATCTGATGATCTTCAATGGAATAACCTTTGTCGTTGCAATCATTAGTTTAAATAAACATGAGAATCTAACAAGTCCTATCTTCCAATGTATTCTCTTCTTAATATCCTTAGAATTACTCTTCTATGCCATAGGATTCTTAGCTAGTTCAATAAGTTTTAACTATCGAAGATCAAACAATTATACACAGTTAAGTGTTATGATATTTTATTTCATCCATACAGTTCTAGACATGTTTGAGAACACTGAAATGTTCTATATTCTAACACCTTTTCGTTATCAAAGTATTAGTGCATTAGTTACCGGATCAATGATCAATATCATTCCCTATCTATTAACTATTTTATTATCTATAGTGATAATAACACTTGGCTTTATTAAGTTTAATAAAAAAGATTTGGCAATTTAATACTTTACACATTATGATACGATGTATTAAGTGATAAACGGCAAATAGAAACATGATTAACATCATGACTGGAGGAAAACAATGTATATCTATCAAACAGAAATTTTAGGCGTAAGCGCAAAATGGTTCTCTGACAAAGCGAATGCAAGTGATATTACAATGTTAGATGAATTAATTAACAAACGAGCTGCCGATGGTTGGGAGCTTGTAACCTATGACTATATGGCAACCGATCTCCAAATTAAAGGTGCCTTCGTCATTACATTTAAGAAGCAAAAATAGTATTGAATGTAACGAAAAAAGATTGAAACTAAGTGGTTCCAATCTCTCTTTTGATTACCTAAGCTGTCCTCATTATGGATAGCTTTTTTAATTATCAGTGAAGTATAAATCTGCATCACCAATATTTGCTTCTATATAAATCTTATTCTTAGCAGTTTTCGAATCACCACCCGTTTGATTTCCTCCAAACGGATTATCACTACCTGCTCCATCAACAGTTAAGCTTCCTAAATTAACACTAGCATCATAATAATAAGCTGATTTTGGCTGAACAGTTTCAACATAAATAGATCCTACAGCACTTTTAATTGTACTTGTATTTCTTAAATCACCCTTAATCGTAATTTCACCTGGACCTGTTGAAGCAATAAGACCATCACTAACAACCTCATCAAGAGCAACACGACCTACATCATTATTGATATCAAATGACGCTGCTTTTAAATCTTCAATATCGATATCACCTACATTGGTTTTTATTACGACTTTATCAATGATATCCGTTTGTTTAAAACTTAGGTCAATGGATGCTGTTTTATTGTTACGGCACTTTTGTCCACCTGCATTAATATCAATAATTCCATTCTCATACTTCACATCAACTTCATGCACTCTGAAATTTGAATATTCTAGCACATTAGAATCCGCATCACCATCAATATTAATCGTTGCACAAGCTGTATTAATATGAATTTCTTTCACTTGATTGATATTAATAGTTTCTTTTGATACATTACTACCACCCCAACTAAAAGATAGTCCAAAGTTATCATCAATGACATAAAAACCACTATCACCTAAACTCATTCCATCAACACTCCCACCTGATACCTTACCAAAGCCAAAGAGAGCAAGGCCTAAACAGAAGACTGATAAACTAATAATCAGAAGGTTTTTTAATAAGTTATTGGATTTCATTTTCTACTCCTCCTTTATTTCTTAATCTTCTATACGTATTACCCACTCCTCGAATCATTGATGGAGCAACTTTTTGAAGTAAGAAGATGATTGCGCAAACTAGGAAAATCACGAGGGATAATCCCATTATACTCATACCAATTGCTACTAAAGCGTTAGCTGAAGAGATAGCAAAGGCTGCAATTCCAGCTCTAAAGAGTGTAAATATGGCAATAATTGAAGCAAAGACAATCGTAGCTAAAACAAAAATTGCGATAAAGAATAATAGAATAGCTACAAATATTAAGACTAGAAAGACAAGTGCTAAAGGAAGTCCAATAGGTAATGCTAAGATACCTAGTATAATAATTCCTAATGTCTTCCACCCATTTCTCTTCTTCATAGGTCTTTGATATTCAGTAGCACCTAGATTTTCATTTGTTAGAAAATCAGCTTTAATCTTTGCTGCAAACTTAGCAGGAGAGCCTAAATCATTGATTACTTGTTGCTCATTCTCTACACCTGCTTCATCAAATAATTCTTCAACATAAGTTAGTGCATTATTTATTTCTTCTTGTGGTAAATCCCTTAAACGACTTTTAAGATGATATACATATTCCTTTTTATTCATGATTTATTCCTCCTTTTAATATGTCATTCACGTCTATCGTAAATGTATCCCATTCTTTAACATACACACTATACTTTTCTTTACCAGAATCTGTTAATCGATAATATCGTCGATTACGACCTTGGAATTCTTGGTCATACGTTTCAAGAAATCCGTCTTTCATCAATCTACGTAACACTGGATATAAAGTTGATTCTGAGACATCCATAATCTTCTTTGCCTCTTGAGTTAACTTATATCCGTAAGTATCTTCTTTATGCAATATTGCTAGTACGCAAGCATCAAGAAGACCTGAACCTATTTGAAATATCATGTTATTACCTCCGTGCCAATATTATACATCATATAATATAGTTGTCAACACAATATTATTAAATTATTCGTTTTGATGTTTTCTTCTCAATTTATTAATAAATAACTATTACGATCATTCTATATAATTAATATATATTCTCTTATAAATCAAGGATATAACTAAAGTATAAAAGAACATCGATTTACTTCTTAAATCAAGAAAACAATATTTTGCTTGACGGACATTATTGACTCTGCTATAATTTGAAAGCACTGTTTAGAATTAAAACCATGGCTCGTTGGAGAAACGGTTAACTCACTTGCCTTTCACGCAAGCATTCACGGGTTCGAATCCCGTACGAGTCACCATGAATTAAAAGCAACTTACTATTAAATAGTAAGTTTTTTTAATCCTAAAAAATTGAATTCTATCTATTAAAAGTGAAATCATAGAATTAGACAAAAAAGTAAAAAAACTACTTGATTATTCATTCCTCACATGTTATTATAATTAAGCACTTGCCTAAATAGCTCAGCAGGTAGAGCAAACGGCTGTTAACCGTTAGGTCACAGGTTCGAACCCTGTTTTAGGCGCCATTTATGGCTCGTTGGAGAAACGGTTAACTCACTTGCCTTTCACGCAAGCATTCACGGGTTCGAATCCCGTACGAGTCACCATAGTGCAAACTTACTCATTGATTCTAATCAGTGAGTTTTTTTATATAAGAAAAGAAGAACACAAGTTCCTCTAATTATAATGATATTTCTTTTACGTAGTTAATTTCAAAGATAGCCTTAACGACTGCCGGGTCTTTTGTTTTACCTAATGCCCACATTAATTTAGTAACACAAGCTTCACTCGTCATATCAAGTCCTTGGATTACTCCTTGCTTTAATACTTTTTGTCCTGTTTGATAAATTGAGAAATCACTTCGCTCATACAAACACTGTGAGCAGACGACAACACTTATACCTTGATCAACCATCATCTGCAGCTTAGCTATGAGGTCACGACGGATAAAATGAAGTCCTCCTGCACCAAATGCTTCAATAACAATTCCTTTATAATTCATGTTTGTTAACATATCAAAGATTTCTGGATTAAACCCTGGGGTTAATTTAATAAGGAATACATCTTGACATAGTTGGTCCTCAAGCTTAAAATCACCGTTATTCTTAGGCAATAATTCTTCTCGTATAATAAGACCACGAGCATCAATGACACCTATTGCCTCTTCATTAACACTTTCAAAGGCATCAAAACCCATTGTTTTTACTTTAACGGCTCTTGCACCTAGTAAGACTTTGCGATTAAAGGCTACAAAGACACCACCATATCCACTCTTTGCCATGGCAAAAGCGCAACGGATGTTATCTATACCATCACTTAGAGGATGATTTAGAGGTAATTGACTTCCTGTTAATACAACAGGGATTTTAATATTTCTTAACATGAATGACAAAGCACTTGCTGTATAACCCATCGTATCTGTACCATGAGTTAATACAATACCCTCATAACTCGTGCATACATCAGCAATTTTCTGAGCGATGATTCGCCATTCTTCAGGCTGCATATTTGAACTATCGAGTTGCATTAAATCGATACAATCGATTTCTATATCTATTTCTTGTTGATTTAAAAAAGATAATAACTCCATTGAACTCATCGATGGATGCAATCCTTCTTCACTAGATGAACTAGCAATCGTTCCACCAGTTGTCATAAATAATATTTTTTTCATATGTTTATCCTTTTCTACTAATTTAGTCCTAAATTAGGACTATGTATATCCTAATTTTATTATAAACTAATTTGAACATTGTTTCATTATAAAACGACCTGGATGGTCGTTTGTTTATTTTTTAGATTTCAAGAAATAACCAATAAGGCAACCAATGATTGCCGGTATTAACCAACCTATCCCCAAATCAAAGAAAGGTACTTTTAAAGCTAAGTCTGATAAATAAGGAATCGCAATTTTAGCGGTTTTAAAACCATCTAGTAAGGCAAATGGGAAAGCAAATATCATACCCATTTTCATAATTTCAGTATGTGATTTTAACCATGGATCTAATAAACCAACGACAACCAAAATTACCACTAATGGATAGGTTGTAACTAGAATAGGTAAAACGAGGGCAATTAACTGACTTAATCCGATATTCGCTATTAAGAATGAAAAAGCACAAATTGCTATTAATACTTGGCGATATGTAAATCTAGGGAATGTCTTGGCAATAAAATCAGAGAATGAACAAGATAAACCAATTGATGTTGTTAAGCAAGCTAAAATTACCGCAATAGCTAGAATTAAATTACCAGCTTTACCAAATAAGGAAAAGGTAACTGTCGTTAAGAGTGTTCCTCCATTAGCAAATAATTCCATAGTCGATGTTTGAGCTCCTACAACTACTAACGCTGCATAAACAATAGATAAAAGGGCACCAGCTATTAAACTGCATAATAAGGTCGATTTAACCATTGCCTTTTTCTCCGTAATTTTAAACTGATTAAGTGCCTCAACAACCAAGATAGCAAAAACTAATCCCGCAAAACCATCAAGAGCTAAATATCCTTCGATGAGTCCTTTAAAGAAAGGAATACTTTGATAATCACCATGAGCAGGACCTACAATGCCAACTGGATTCATAATGGTTCCAATGAATAGAAGAGCGATGCATATTAATAATACAGGTGTTAATATTTTACCTACAATATCTACGATTTTTCCTGGATTTATACTTAAGATATAAGTAATCAGGAAGAAAGCAAAGGTAAATAGAAGTGAGGCAAGTGTAGGATTAAAGCCATTTAAGAAAGGGGTCATTCCAATTTCAAATGAAACACTTCCACAACGTGGTAATGCAAATAAGGGACCTATACTTGAATAAACTAATAATGAAAATATTATAGCGAATCGTTGATTAATTCTAGAAGCGAGTTCAAACATACTACTTCCAGCAAGGACAACGGCCATAATACCTGCTACGGCAATTCCAACATCGCTAACAATAAAGCCAGCAAGTGCAATCCATGATTGTTCACCGGCTAGTTGAGCCATAGCTGGTGGAAATATCATGTTTCCTGCGCCAAAAAATATGGCGAAAATCATACAGGACAAGGCTGTAATTTGTGAGATTGATAATTTATTTTTCATTTTGTTTATTTCTCCTTATGAGTTGTTCTTGTTAATAAGCTATTAAAATTATGTGGTCGCTTAAAGACTGACTCGTGAGAATGGAGGCAATATTGAGTTTAACGTTATGATAAACTTATTTAATTGTAATAGTAGAGTTTTATGATTCATAGTATTACCCCTTGTTGAATGAATTATATCATTATTTGAAATAAATGCAATGTTTTTCATATATAATGCAAGTCGCATCATTTATATTCATTTTTTTACATTTGTTTCGAACAATAAAAAAAGCCTTTTTCAAGGCATGATTTATTTATGGCGCCTAAAACAGGGTTCGAACCTGTGACCTAACGGTTAACAGCCGTTTGCTCTACCTGCTGAGCTATTTAGGCAAATCTTTGTGCTTAGATATAATAGCACAAAGGAAGGGTTTGTTCAAGGCTAAAAATGATTAAATTTCGCCTTCAATATCTTCATAGTTTTGATGTTTTGCTAGGTTAATAACCCATTTCTCTCGTTTTACTAAATATAAGGAAACACATAACTTAATCAAGTCTGTGCATTGTCCTAAGAAATACATAATAAAGATATTTAAGTCTGTCATATACGCTAAGATAGCTAAGATTGGAATGTTAATAAACCACATAAAGCAACTATCTGTAATTAAAGTGGATTTAGTATCTCCCCCGGCTCGTAATATGAAATAGTTCTGACAATTTAGCGTATAAATCCAGAAACAGAAGGATTGAATGATAATCTGTATTCTAGCTACATTGAGGGCTTCTGCACTAATTGAATATAAATTTGGAATAAAGAACGCAGACGCAAACATTATAATGCTAACGCCTAATGATATTGTAGTAGCCGTACCCATCATCTTATAACCATTTGCCCGTGCTTCGTCTAATTTGTTGGCGCCTAGACGCTGTGAGACCATCACTGTTGTGGCGATTGCCATCCCTTGGAATAGAGTAAAGAATAAGTCTGAGGTTGTATTAGCCACAGAGTAACCTGACAAGACTTCAGAACCACGAGTGCCATATAATTTAAATATCATCGCCATTCCGCCTGCCCAGAAAACTTCATTCAAAGCTAAAGGGGCTGCTTTTGCTGTGATTCTTTTGACAAGACTTTTAGAAATATGAAATAGTTCACTCACTTTAGTTTTAAAATCAAAATCATAATGATAGACGGCTAATAATAACAAGGCCATCTCAATAATTCTAGCTATTAAAGTAGCAATGGCTGCACCTGCAACACCCATCATTGGAAAACCAAAATTACCGAATATTAAGCAATAGTTAAAGAAGGTGTTTGTTAGAACAGTGACAAGGCTTATATAAAGAGGAATTTTTGCTTCACCAATGGATCTTAATGCAGAGGTTATTGCTAGTGATAAACCTATTGGTAAGAATGAGAAACAAGCAAACTTAACATAATCTATTCCTATTGCTATGACTTCAGGATCGGGTGTAAAGAAGTTTAAGATTGCTGAAGGAAATAAGAAAGCACATAAAAAAATGGGAATCGTAATGGCATATGCACTGATAATCGAAAAACGGAAAGATTGTTTCATATGCTCCCTATCATTAGCACCAAAGAATTGCGCAATAAAAATACCTGCGGCAATGACCATACCATTCGTTCCATACATTCCTATTAAATAGAAACGATTAACTGAGGCTACTCCCCCAATTGCAGCATCCCCAAGTTGTCCAACCATTAAATTATCTACTAAGTTAACGGATGTTGTTATCAAGCTTTGTAGCATTAATGGAATCGCAATAACTAAGACTGCTTGCACAAACTTTTTATCCCCAAAATATTTATTAAAAAAGGGTTTCATATATACCTCCAAATAAAACATACAGTTAATATATCTCACAAAGCATAATAATTCAATGGAAACTGATGAAACATTAGCATTTATATGCGTTATAATGATAAAGAGGGTAATTTATGGAAACTAAAAAAGTAAGTGAATTAATCTATGATGGTCATGTTATTAAGGTAACTGTTGATCAAGTGGTCATCGATGATGAGTTAGAAGCAAGTCGTGAATGTGTTTATAGCCATGGAGGTGTTGCGGTGTTGGCACTTCATAATCATAAAATTTTACTAGTTAAGCAATATCGCTACGTTGTCGGTGAATATACGATTGAGGTTCCTGCTGGTAAATTAGAAGCGAATGAATCAATGGAAGAGAGTGCTTTGCGTGAATTAGAAGAGGAAACAGGCTATACTGCAATAAAGATGAATAAGATTTTTGATATTTACTCAACTCCTGGTTTTTGTGGAGAGGTTTTACATCTTTATGAAGCTGTTGGATTATCTAAAGTTGATCAACCTTTATGTATGGATGAGGATGAAAGAATTGATGTGTTAGAGATTAATTTGGAAGAAGCAGGGCAAATGTTAAATGATGGAAGAATAAAAGATAGTAAAACAATGATTGCTATACAGTATGCCTTAATGAAGGAGATGAAGAGTTATGAAAATTAAAGAGTTAATTATAAAGAATCGAAGTTGTCGACGCTTTGTCCAAGAGATTCCAATTCCTAAACATGATTTAATTGAGATGGTTGATGTTGCTAGAAAAACCCCTTCGGCTATGAATAAACAACCAATCAAATATGCTGTCATTCATCAACCCACCCTAAATGAATCCATTTTTGCTTGTACTCGTTGGGCTGGATACCTTAAGGAGCATGGTGCACCTATTGATGGTGAACGCCCTAGTGCTTATATTGTCCTATTACGTGATTTAACGCTGTCTAAACAACCGTTGCATGATGAAGGTGTTATTGCTCAAACCATTCTGCTACAAGCCGTAGATAAAGGTTATGGAGGTTGTATTATAGGTAGTGTAGAGCGAGATGAAATCAAAGAAATTCTTGAACTCGATGGCTCACTCGAAGTAGCCCTTGTCATTGCCCTAGGTGTTGCTAAAGAAACACATATTCTTGAAGAGGCAGTGAATCATGATATCCATTATTATCGTGATGAAAATGGTGTGCATCATGTTCCAAAACGAATACTTGACGATGTTCTTATCTGTATGAAATCAGATGAAAAATAACAATTTTTATTTTCAATTTAGTTATTGACATTAATAGTACTACATGATAATATAAATAGGCATTCGATGAGAGTTGGGCCTGTAGCTCAGGTGGTTAGAGCGCACCCCTGATAAGGGTGAGGTCGTTGGTTCAAGTCCATTCAGGCCCACCATCGAATTTATATACATGGGGTTTTAGCTCAGCTGGGAGAGCACCTGCCTTGCACGCAGGGGGTCAACGGTTCGATCCCGTTAAGCTCCACCATATATAAACTAAAATGACAGAGACATTGCGTTTCTGCCATTTTTTTATATCTTACTTAAATAAAAAGACTGCGAACAGTCTTACTCAATATTTAGAATTATACTTGCTGTGAATTTATGATTATCATATTCAATCTTACAAATGCCACCATTCTTTTTCGCAACTAAATCAACACTAGAAATCCCAATACCTATTCCTTCATGCTTACTTGAAAGAAAGCCTTCTTTTGTTTCAGTGACTTCACTGTCATAACTATTGGATATAGAAATAACTAACATCTTATTATTTGCTATTCGTGCCTTAACCTGAATGTATCGTCTACCTTGCTCTTGAATACGACAAGCATCGACTGCATTCTCAATGAGGTTCCCAAAGATGATACATAAATCAGAATCAGAAACAGGATAATTCTTAGGTATATCAACACTAAAAGTCATATTTATATCCAATGTTTTAGCTATTCCATAATAATACTTAAGCATACTATCAACAAGTCGATTTGTACACAACATCGCTATATCTTGTGGCTTAGTTTGAGCAATATAATCATTTAAGTAAACACTTAAATCGTTGAGTTTTCCTTCATCCACAAACCCCTTTATAAAAATCAATTGTTGGCGCCAATCATGAATAGCTCGACGATTACTCATAATATTCTCAGATATTTCATCATACTGTTTTTTCTGCATTAATAGTTGTCTTTCCATTATTTTTAATTCATCTTTTGATTTAGTTCCCTCATGAACTTGAATAAGCATACGTAAGGCAATGATATAAGACAAGAAGATACAAGCATTCAATAAGCCTAATTCAAACAACCTTTTGGTTGTGAATACCTTTAACACCGCTTCTTCGGTAAAGGTTCCAAATATCAACAAGGCAAAATAAAGCATCGGTAAAGTAGCAATGAATTTCCAATATTTATAATTAATATCTGATTCAATCACTCTTTTAAACAATCCAATAAATAGGTACCAAAGAAAAGGTATAGCAATGGTTTGAAGTAAGATTGTTACATAGAATATATTCAAGTATTCCGCTTCAAAAAAAGCTGGTGCTATTCCCGTTCTTATAAGAGCAACAGAAAATAGTGTCTCATTGAAAACCGTTGAGAAGATAACAAAGATCAAGAAGAATACTTGCATAATATGACTATCAATGAGATATCGACAAAGTATAATTGATATTATAATATAGATGGCTAACCCTACAAACAAATAAGAACTATAAGGTGAAGACAGTTCAAAGAATAATCGACTCAAGATAAATGATATCAAAATATAAATAGAGGCTATTGTAAGTACATAAGATAGTTTAAATCGTAATTTATTTCTAAATGTGTACAAGATAAAAAACAAGAAGATTAAAACATTATAAATAGTCATTATTTCTCTAGTTATTGAATTATAATTGGTCATATTAATTGGCATCCGCATTCTTAAAGATATAGTTTGTGAACTGCTCTTTTATTTCTTTCAAACAATGACGATTTATTGGTAAATGAACATCACCAGGCATAATAAACTCACGCCCACTTAAACGTTCAACATGATCCATATTAACCATGATATTACGGTAACATACTAGAAATTGCGGAATTGATGTTACTTGAGCAACTATTTCAGAAAATTTTATGTAGGTACGATAGACACACTTATCAGTATGGATTTGAACATAATGATTAAAATAATCGATATATATAATTTCATCTACTAAAATGCGATGATATTCTCTACTTTCTTTGATTCGAACATATTTAATATCTTGAGCCATCGATTTGTAAATTAGGTTGAACACATTCATAAAGAGTTCATAGCTGAGTGGTTTTACTAAATAGTGAAATGCTCTGACATTAAAGCTCTCAACAGCAAAGGCTTCTGAAGATGTGACAAAAATGATCAAACAACGTTGATTAACTTCACGTAATTTCGTAGCTACTTCCATTCCATTCATTCCATTCATGAATACATCTAAAAAGACAATATCACTCTGTAATGCATCGGGGTTTGATAAGAATTTTTCACCATTATTGAATGTTTTAATTAAAGCATTTATATTGTTTTCTTCAATATAGCGGCTCGTGAAATCTCTAAGTTTTTGGCGTTCTGCTAATTCGTCATCAATAATAGAAATCTTCATATTGCATTCCCTCTTCCACTCACTTGAATTTACTTAATTATTGTTATTTTGCTTTCTTTATATATTAACAAGAAAACTCGCAAATTTCTTTCAAACAAAGTATAACGGAAGAAATAAACAAAATCAAGGTGTTTTTCTTTATAGAAAATAAATATCAGAATAATAATCTTTCAATTAATCGACTACTATCGTTTAATTGGCAAATATATCTTCTTAAAAGGTTTGAGTATAAAATTACTAAATTTTATCTTCATCTTCATGCATACTTTTAATCAAAATTCAATTCATTAAAATATTGTAGAACACCTGCGAAAATTGCTTCTGCTATTTTATCTTGATAGTTTTTTTCTTGTAGAAGCTTTCTTTCTGATGGATTGGATAAAAAACCACATTCTAGCAACACTCCGGGTATTGAAGTTTCGTTTAATAGATAATAATCTCCAGGTTTTGGTAGCATTTTACTCTTTAATTCACTCTTAAAATAGCTTTGAATGGATTTTGCTAATGCTAATGACGCTGCGTTATCTTTAGTATAGAAGCTTTGGGCTCCTTTTACGCTCGTGTTACCATAACTATTCAAATGAATACTAATTAGAATATCATTTTTTTCATTATTAATTAGCGTCATACGATTCTTCATATCCTCTTGTTTATGATTACGAGCATAATCACTCGATAAATCAACATCCTCATCACGAGTTAAGATAACGCTCGCTCCTGCCTTCTCCAGTAACTTTTGACACTTGAGTGTAATCATAAGATTTAAGTCCTTCTCAAAGACCTTCTCTGCCCTAGCACCGCTATCTTTACCACCATGTCCCGCATCTAAGACAATTGTTGCTCCCTGTAAAGGTTTATAGGCTAACATTTCTATTGCATCGATTAAGTACTGGCTATTTATATTAACAACCATAAAAATAGCACATGCTACTAAGAAGAAAATTAAACCACGTTTCTCTTTCATAAAAATCACCTGTTTCATCCTATGAAATTAAAGAAACAATTAGTCTAAATAAGTTGAATGTTTATCGAAACATAAGATCTTCTATCCTTTATTTTTTTGCATTTATAAAATGTTCATTGTATAATAATCAAGAAGGATGTGAGAGAATGAAAATAGCAATCTGTGATGACGAAATAATTCAATGTGTTCAATTAGAAAAACATATTCACACTTACTTTGAGAAAGCGCAAATCCCTTATATTCTGGACACTTATCAAAGTGCAGATCAACTATTTTTATCTTATGACACAACCCAACCCTATGATTTAGTAATTCTTGATATTCAAATGGATGGAATGAATGGTATGGAATTAGCTAAACGATTACGTGCACAAAATGATAAGCTCGCGATTTTGTTTGTAACGGGTGTTACAGAATTTATATATGATAGTTTTGATATCAATGCCGTTAACTATTTATTAAAACCTTATGATGAAACTAAACTTTTTTTATGTTTAGATAAAGCAATCCAGCAATATTCTTTAATAGAAGAAATACTAATTCTACAAGTAGATAAAGAATTAATTAAGATTAAAGAGAAAAATTTACTCCACGCTGAAAGTGATGGTCATTATATAGTACTTTATACAATTGATGGAAGTTATCGAATAAAGAAAACATTAAGTGAACTTGAACAAGATTTAAGTGGTGATTATTTCTTTAAACTTGGAAGAAGTAATCTTATTAATTTATTAGCGATTGAGCGTATAGCAGCGAAAGAAATAATCCTAATCAATAAAACTGTTGTTTGGATACCAAAGGGATGGCATAAAGAAATATCACAAGCCTTCATGAACTATTATTTCCGTAGTGGAGATGTTTCATGATAGAGTTATGTTTCTTCCTAATAGGAATTAGTATTCATTCTATATTTCTCTTCCCTTTAGCTGATCTTAAGCAAAGTTTTCCTGTATTATTACTTCTACAAGCAATATTAATATCACTCGGAGTTTATTTCAATCTTATTGATTTAGTCATGTTATGTATGCTTATTCTCATGGACCTTTATCTTCTTTTTTATACTAAAGATACAACTTATTTAAAAGCCTATGTAATCAATCAGTGTTTCTTGTTTATCTTATGTTATATCTTCTCTAATCAACAAGATTCAACGTTATTCATTATCTTATTCCTTACACTCAATTATGGACAATTACTACTCCTACAAAAAAGAACACAAAGATTCTTATTTATTGGAGTTGGTTGTTTCTTACTAATAAGTATTTATTTGTGGACCATGGAATTAGGATTAATAAGTATCATAATTCAGATACTCTTCTGTTTCTTTATTGAGCTATCCTATCAACGCTTTTCTATTCAATTTGCGACAAACACAACTGCCTTTCAAACACAAGTTATGTCGCATCATTATGAAGAAGTTAAGTCTGTATACTTGAATATGCGAGGATGGCGACACGATTATCATAATCATATCCAAACATTGAAAGCTTATCTAAGTATGGGTAAATACCCTCAAACTCAAGACTACTTAAATCAATTAGAGAATGATTTGAAACAAGTTGACCAATTAGTTAAGACTGGAAATTTAATCGTAGATGCTGTTTTAAACTCTAAGCTATCAATAGCTAAAGATCAACATATTCAATTTATTTGTAAAGCCATTGCTCCAGAATGGATGAGTATAAAAGATATTGATATTTGTGTAATTCTAGGAAATCTTTTAGATAATGCCATAGAATCATGTTTAAGATTAACTGAAGACAAGCGTTTTATTAGAGTCTACATTGATATAGTAAGAAAGCAATTTTATATAAGTATCACTAATGCAGCACTCGAAGATCTTAGTTTTGAAGAAAAGAATTATATTAGTAAAAAAAGAGGAAATCATGGGCATGGTATGAAGCGTGTAAAGCTAACTGTGGACAAATATGAAGGTTTTATGAATTTAAAGAATGAATCTGGCGTGTTTGTTTCAGAATTAATGATTCCCTTACAACCTATTGATGAACAAAAGTTGCCTATTCGTGAATAAAACGGCAGCTTTTTAATTTGTACGTTATACTATACTCGAGGTGATTGAAATGTTAAATAGACAAGAAGCAATTAAAGCTTTCTCTCGATGGGATAATATGTGGATGGTATTAAAAGAGGTGAAGCTAGCCGGTTATCGTTATTATTTATTTTTGTTAATTGATTTACTAATTCAATTAATTATACCTATCCTAATGGTTTTTCTACCAGCAAGAGTTGTTTCGCTTCTACAAAACAATCTCGATCTTAATTACTTACTTATTGAAATATCAGTATGGATAATAGGTATCTTATTATTGAACTTTATAAAGACTTACGCTCATGAGCGAATTACTTTGCTAGCTTTCTTGATGTGTGAAGGAATCTATTGGCGTAAAGTTCAACTTTATACATTAAGTTGTGATCTACCTAAAATTGAAAATATCGAAGAAAATACTTTCCTTGATGAAATTCGACATACATTACATGATAATGATGGAATGGGCCATTTTTCAGGACTTCTCGGGATGTATGTCTATGGTGAAATTTTTATCGTTAGTATTTTAGGATTTATTATTTATTCATTATTTGCAGGTAATCTACATCCACTATTGCTCGTAGTTCTATTTATTTGTAGTGTTATTAATTCTGTTATTAAAAATAATTCCTTAAACTATGAGCAAAAGCATATGGATGAATTTTGGGAAAATAGTAATCGTTTTTGGTATCTAAAAGATGAATCTAGAAATATGGCGAAAGCAAAGGATATTCGTATGTATCAGTTGTATAATACTTTTAAGAATCAATTAACCCTCAATGCTAAAGAAGCAACTGATATATATGGTGATATAATGAAACATCATGCTATTGGTGGTCTTGTAATCAGATTCTCTTCAGTACTTCAATATGGAGTATCCTATGGTTTGATGATTTATATGATGCAACGTGGTGAATTATCTATTGTGTCTTTTGTTGCTTATATTGGTATCGTCGCTGGCTTTAGTAGTTGGATAAATAAAATTATTGAAAGTTATTCAAAAATCAGTTTGATTTCTTCTCACTTTTCTGTGTATAGAAGCTATATCACTGTTAAAGAAACTGAGCCTGTCGCTATCAAGAGTACTCCAAAACAAGTAAAAGAAATCCGCTTTGATGATGTTTGTTTCGGTTATAAAAATAATTTAATCTTTGATCATTTTAACCTCGTTTTGAAAGAAAATGAGAAAATTGCTTTAGTTGGTGTTAATGGTGCTGGAAAAACAACGCTTACCAAACTGCTGTGCGGATTATATCCATTACAGTCGGGGCGTATCCTTGTTGATGGCGTCGATATTTCCACAATGGACTCTAAAGACTATCGCGATTATATTTCAATATTATTCCAAGATTTTCATGTACTTCCTTTTAGTCTTGCTAAAAATGTTGCTTGTACTTGGGAAAATAGTAGTTTGGATAGCATGCACACAAATGAACTAAAAAGATTATTTGATAAAATGGATGTTGCATCGAGTATCGAGGGTATCTATGATGAAGAAAAGATTATTCATTGTTTAAAAAGGGCAAAATTATTCGATAAAGTAGTTTCGCTTCCAAAGGGAATTCATACTCCTTTAACGCAGATTTTAAATCCAGATGGCATTGAATTATCAGGTGGACAGACGCAGCGATTAATGCTTGCTAGAGCTTTATATAAGGATGCACCTATCTTGATTCTCGATGAACCTACAAGTGCTTTAGATCCAATTGCTGAAAGCGAACTCTATGAAGAATACGCATCATTATGTGAGAATAAAATATCTTTATTTATCTCACATCGATTAAGTTCCACAAGATTCTGTGATCGAATCCTATTTATGGAGAATGGTGCTATTTTAGAAGAGGGAGATCATGACTCTTTAATGAATTTAAATGAGAAGTATGCGGAAATGTATCAAATACAAGCTCATTATTATCAAAAGGAGGCTAAGAAGAATGAAGCAGGAATCTAGTAAAAAAGGCACACTCTTTAAATTATTAAAACTATTACACAGCCAACAACGCTCATTAATTCCTCTGACAACTATCGGCTCTATTTTGGAAGCAGTAGAACCGTTTATTCTTATGATTGGAGGTGCAATGATTTTAGATTCACTATTAATCTCCATGTGGAATTTAGCCATCCAACAAACTGTCATTATGCTTGTTACTCTATTAATTATTGGTATTCTTATTGAGTGTTTAAAAGCTAAGTGTGAAACATCTGGTACGAGTATTCATCGTTTATGTAATAATGAGGTTTGTTTAAAAGCAATATCTCTTGACTATCAAACCTTTGCCGATAAAAAGAATTTAGAAGAGTTTGATGCTGCCGATTATAATGTTGCTAGAAACGGTGGTTTTGGTATTTTATTACTTGAATATAAACGGTTAATCAAAGGAATTGCTGGATTTACTATTTCATCTGTTTTCCTAGTCGAACTTTGTTTGGCACATGTTGTATCTAATCATACCTTCGCATTTCTAGTAACACCAACTTCCTCTTTTATCCTATTAGGAGTAGTTGTTATAATTCTTGGTTTCCTTTATATTAAGCTGTCAAACTACGTTAATACTCATCAATTAAAGCTATATTATGAGAATGTTGAGTTGAATCAACGCCTTACCTATATCTCTTATCATTTAAATAGTGATATAACCTTCGCAAAAGAAATACGGATGTATCATATGAAAGATCTCTTATTCAAAGAATGGAAGGATATGTCGAGTGTTCGTTATGATTTTATCAAGAAGAAATGGGATTTTGAAACATTTTCACTTATTATCTCAACGTTACTTAACGATATTATTTTATTAATTGCCTATGCTTTTGTAGTCTTAAAAGTAGTTGTAGGCTCATTAACAATTGGTTCTTTTACACGATACGTTGGGGCTATTCAACAAATGAATTTGTCTCTGATGACGATTATTGAAGCATCAAATAAACTGAAACTACTTCAATCTTATTTAGGGTTCTATACTTCTTTCTTAGAAAAAGAGAATAAACTAGATACAGGAAGTCTTCCCGTAGAGAAGCGTAATGATAATGCATATGAACTAGAATTTAAGAATGTTAGTTTTGCTTATCCAGGCTCCTGTGAATACTCTTTAAAGAATGTATCCATTAAGTTGGACTTAAAGAAAAGATTTGCCGTTGTAGGTAGAAATGGCGCTGGGAAAACTACCTTCATAAAGTTGTTAAGTCGTCTCTATGATGTGAGTGAGGGTTGCATTACCTTGAATGGTGTCGATATAAGAAAATATGACTATCAAGAGTATATGGGTCTATTTGCTGCCGTATTCCAAGATTTCTCACTTTTCTCATTCAGTATCAAAGATAATATCGCTTGTGGTATGGAATTAGATGAAGAAAAAATGTGGGATTATTCTCGTAAGTCTGGTATTGATCAATTAATCCAAAAATCACCTTCTAAAATGGATACTTTGTTATACCAAAATATGGGTGATGGCATTGATTTATCAGGTGGCGAGGCACAGAAGTTAGCCATAACTAGAGCATTGTACAAAGATGCTCCATTCGTTATTCTCGATGAACCAACAGCTGCTCTTGACCCAATTAGTGAGTTTGAAATCTACTCCCATTTCGATGAGATGGTTAAGGATAAGACAAGTATCTATATCTCACATAGAATGAGTAGTTGTCGATTCTGTGATACAATTCTTGTCTTTGATGAAGGCACCCTTAAACAAATTGGTACTCATGACGAATTAATGCAAGAAAGTAATCAAGTGTATGCAAAGCTTTGGGATGCTCAAGCTAAATATTATGCTGATTCTCCGATTATTTAAGTAGTAAAAAGACCAATCATTGAATTGGTCTTTTCTTATCTCTGATAATAGTTCTTCAAGAATTCACTCTTATACTCTTCAAAGTTTTCATTAGATATAGCTTCACGAATTTCCTCGGTTAATCGAATAATAAAACGTAGATTGTGAATAGATGCAAGATTAAAATATTGTAGTCTTTCATCATTATTCTGTGATTTCCAAAGTTTTTTAAGTTCTCCTCGAGTCCATCCGGCTGAACATGTAGGACAATCACAATGCTCATCTAATTTTAGTGGACTATCACTAAATTTAACTAGATCATAATGACCATACTTCGTGTATATCTTACCATGTCTTGCTTCTCTAGTAGGCGCTACACAGTCGAAGGTGTCAGCTCCCATTTCTGTCCCAATTAAAATATCATCAGGATGTGAAAGGCCTAATAAATGACGTGGTTTACTTTCTGGCAGTTCCTCGCAACACCAGCGTAATATCTCACTAAGATTTTCTTTTAAGAATGCTCCTCCAAGTCCGTAACCATCAAATGGCATTTCGGCGAACTTCTTTGATGTAGAGCGGCGTAAATCTTCCCAACGACCACCTTGGATAACACCATATAGTGACTGATGATAACCAAGGCTATCACAGTGTTTATTATGTTCCTCAATACTTCTGATTGCCCAACGCTCAGTACGAGCTAGTGAATCAACATTATACTCATAGCTATCAGCAAGTGATGTTAGTTCATCATAAGCCATATGGATATCTGCACCAATCCGACATTGGATTTGCATTGACTCTTCTGGACCAATAAAATCTTCTTGGTCAGTAAGAGGATCGACAAATTGTACACCTTCTTCACTAACATGAGCAAAACGATTTTTAGGTTCAGTATTAACCACTTCTTGTTCACGCTTCATGCTTACTACTTTTCCAAATCCTGAACCTAAAGACATTATTTGAAAACCACCAGAGTCAGTAGCTGTAGGACCATGCCAACCTGAGTAATCAGCGAGTCCTCCTTGATTTGCAATTTCATGTGATTTATTTCTTAGATGATAACCATTGCTTAGCATCGCTTGTGCATGGATGTTAACCATATCCTCCATGGAGACAAAACGCACTTCACCTCTCGTACCTACCGTTAAGAACGCAGGTGTTTTAATATCGCCATGTGGTGTATGAATAATACCAGAACGCCCTAGTTTTCCTGGTATTTTCTTAGTAATTTCAAAACTAAATTTATTACCATTTTTATAATTTTTCATCAGTTATTCTTCCTTTTAATTTTCTTACAGTTAATACCTCTATAGGTGCTAGTATAATTTCAAAAGCAAAGCCTAAAATATAGGCAAAACTAGCTTGTGCAATGAAAGCACTTAGTGGCAGTACGCCTAAAAATGCAATAGTTTCAAAGATAATCGTATCAATAATATGAGCAAAAGCAGAAGAACCAAGTGCTCGTGAGATAAAACTTTTTGCAAATAAACCAGTTCCATTTTTCAGTCTCATAAAAACATGGTTATTGAACAAATTTGAACAAACATAGGCAACGAGTGATGCTAAGATAATACGTGGGGTAAATCCTAAAACACTAGCATATGCAGTTTGCATATCCCAACCTTCATAAGCCGGTAAAGCAATCACGACATAGAAGACAACAATCGCTAGAATGTTAATCATGAAGCTACTTAAGATAACCGATCTAGCTATCTTTTTCCCGTACAATTCAACAATCAAATCGCCGATAATATAGGTGAGTGGAAAGACTACAATCCCTCCATCGACTGCGATACCAAAAAAATCCCATAGTTTTATGGCTGCTAGGTTTGAGATAAGTAATGTGCCTGCGGAAAGTGCGGCAAGATGTATTAATAGTTTTAATTTAAAATTTGTCATGCGATTATTATAACATAAATCAGACATTTTTGAAGTATAAGATTCTTAGTTTTTCACTCTAATACATATCGTTGTTGCACAGCCTGAACATCCAAATCATTTTGTATTGCCACTTTTCTCATGACACTCTTCCAAATATCGATATTTTTAAATTCCATGTTTGCTTCGCCTATTATTTCATCATTAAATTGATGATTTCTGATACTTCTTTTCTATTAAATCTCTATTATTAAACTCAAGAAAGTAAACAGATGAATTATCATAGCTTGAGACAAAAGATATAGCTTGCTCCTAAGTTTCTCCTGAATAAAAACCTTGCCCGAAATCATTATTACTTCGTCCTTCGATAGCACTTAATTGACCATCAATACTACTCTTAGCTCCGTGAAATAGCATCTTATGACTTGCTTCTATTCTTTCATGCCATATCATCTCTTTTAAACGATTAAGTTTAATATTATTTTCAAAAGCATAATTATATACTTTTTCTATCAATTGTTTAGAAGGGCTTGTTTTCCCTAGCTCATTCCTTGATATCGTCACTTGTTCTACGTTTAGCCGCTTTGCAAATTCAGATTGCGTTAATCCTAGTATCTCTCTTATTAATAATATGTCTTCAGCAAAATTATATTTCATATTTAAAATTCCTCCTAACTACTTTGTATCACATTACCTAACAAGTTTTTATTCAATAGGTTACTTTTGACCATTAATTCTACTTATATATCCCTGGACTAGTGAGATATGTAGCACATCGGCAATTATAAGCGATTTAGCTTATATTTAACATTTATAAGTTATTTAACTTATATCCTCAACTTTTACCATAAATTATACATATACAAAAAAAAACCCATAGAAAGTTTCCTTTCCATGGGAATAAAAGATGTATATACTATCTTTTTGAGAACTGAGGAGCTCTACGAGCAGCCTTAAGTCCATATTTCTTACGTTCCTTAGCACGTGAATCACGAGTTAAGAATCCTGCAGCTTTTAAAGTTGCACGGTAATCAGCGCTAGCTTCTAATAAAGCTCTTGAAATTCCATGACGCATTGCACCAGCTTGACCAGTGTAACCTCCACCGTTAACATTAATTTTAATGTCGAATTGACTTAAAGTTTCAGTTAAGTTTAATGGTGAACGTACTACCATTCTTAAAGTTTCTAATGGTAAGTATGCTTCTAATGTTGTATCATTAACCGTAATATTACCTTTACCTGGAGTCATGAAGACACGAGCAACGGAAGTTTTACGACGACCTGTACCAATATACGTTACGTTATTTTTCTTTGTTGGCATATCTTTTCCTCCTATCCTTTAATTTCCATCACAATTGGCTTTTGAGCTGCATGTGGATGTTCAGCACCCTTGTATACGAACAAGTGAGTACGTTGTTGATCTCCTAAACGAGTGTGAGGAAGCATACCGTGAATAGCACGTTCAACCCATTCGATTGTGTATTGATCTTTCATAACGCGAGCGCTACGAGTACGTAATCCACCTCTCCATCCAGAGTGGTTGTAGTATTTCTTACCTTCCATTTTGTTTCCTGTAAGAGTAATTAAGTCAGCGTTAAGAACGATAACGAAATCTCCACAGTCTACATTAGGGGTAAAAGATGGTTTGTGTTTTCCATGTAACACAGCTGCTACTTCAGTAGCAAGACGTCCTAGAGTTTTTCCTGCTGCATCGACAACGTACCATTGACGTGTAACTTCTGCAGGCTTAATAAATGTTGTTTGGCGCATAAAGTTTTCCTTTCCTTTGTAGTTTCCGGGGCTACGAAGGCATAAAAGTGCCTTCTTATATTCTATAAGCTAGCGCCCCATAAGTCAATCAATTTTTTTACTTTTTTATCTAAAATAGCTCATTTAACGTAGAAATTCAATAGTTTCAACACGTTGTAGCCCAAATGCTTGTAAAGATTTAATAGCAGCCTCATAATAATCGTTTTTCTCGAGATCCATATTTCTATGAGCATCCACTCCAATAATCGCTTTACAATGATATTTTCCTGCTATTTTCCAGAATTCAGGGTGTGGATATTGCACTTGATGAATGATATCACCAAGCATTTTCCCAGCTAGATTATATTCTAAGATAATACCAAGCTCACTTGCCTTTTTACAGATACGCTCGCTGGCCTCTTCACAGATATGATCCCAATCACTATAACTTCTCATAAATAAATCAGGATGTGCAAAGTAGGCAAACATTCCGTCTTCCATACCTTTAATTGCATCCTCAACATAAAGGTTCATTGTCTTAGCGTCCTTGATTTGACTACCATAATAGAATCCATAATCTTCTGAATCATAAAAGTGATTACCAAATATTACATAATCTAATTCTTCTTCTTTTATGAAATTCTTCATCCAAGGTATGTATCTTTCAAAATACTCAACTTCAAGTCCTAATTTAATACTAATTTGGTCCTTGTATTTAACTTGAAGTGCTTTGACACTTTGCTTATAATCATCAAATTCTGATATAGTCATTCTCATATGTGATTTATAGTTATCATCAAAGAGCCATGGGCAATGGTCAGAAAATCCGATTTCATCAAACCCCGCTTTAATAGCACTAATTACATAATCTTCATCACTACCTGTAGCATGATTACAACGTGTTGTATGTGTGTGATAATTTGTTTTCATTTTTATTCCTCATAATTTACTTTCACTAAATATAGTCCACAAGGATCTGCTTTATAATGACAAATATGTTTATCCTTAGCTTCTAACATCGTTTTTACTTGTAGAGGAGATAGATGTCCCATACCAACTTCAATCAATGTCTGTGCCATCATTCTTACCATATAACGTAAAAATCCATTACCTTCAAAAATCATTTGAATATATTTCTCATGTTGAACAATATCAAGCGCTGTTATGTTTTTTATACGACTTTTCTGTGCATTTATTTTACTACTCGTGAAAGTAGTGAAATCATGCTCACCAAGAAGATACTTTGCAGCCTCACTCATCAACCCAACATTAAGAACACGATTATCACGAGCCATATAATGTTGAAGAAAAGGACTATCCATATCATTACTTATAAAGTAATCATATCGTTTACTAACCGCTGAGAAGCGGGCATGAAAATCCTCTGGTGCTTGTTCAATAGATAATATTCTAATATCTTTAGGTAATAAGCGATTGAGTGCTTGTTTCCATGCATCCATGCCCATGCTATTATCTGATTCAAAATGAAACACTTGGCCCATTGCATGAACCTTAGCATCGGTTCTGCCACTACCAACAATGTCTATATGCTTATGATGGATGGTTTCGAGTGCTTCTTCTATGTTCTCTTGAATCGATTCATGATTGGGTTGTTTTTGCCAACCACTATAGGCAGAACCATCATAAGCAACCATACACTTAAAAAGCATTACAACACACTTAGGGCAATCATACCCACTAAGACAAGAATGGCAACTGTTAGTAGTATTCCATCTCTTTTGTGCAGTTGAAGTTGCTTATAACGGGTTCTAGCACGATTTGGTACATAACCACGGGCTTCCATCGCATTCGCTAAGTCTTCAGCTCTTTGAAAAGATGACACAAACAAAGGTACAATCAAAGACAACACAGCCATCACTTTCTCTTTAATATTACCTTCCTCTAAATCAACACCACGACTTGATTGAGCTTTAATGATTCTTTGTGTTTCCTCAATTAATGTTGGTATAAAACGCAAGGCAATTGAGATCATCATCGCAATCTCATGAGCAGGCACTTTAATCTTTTTTAATGGAACTAATAAGTCTTCAATTCCAATCGTTAAATCCATAGGTTTTGTTGTTGCAGTCAATAAGGTAGTAATCATAATCATCAACATTAAACGTACAACAATATACAAAGTTTGAGTAATCGCATCTAAATAGATACCAAAACCCATAATAGAAAAGAGTAATGGACCTGTTTTCACAACAAGTAGATTAATAATCAATAAGAAACTCAGCATGAATATCATAGGCTTCATGGCACCCCATAAGAAGTTCAATTTCAATTTAGATAAGAAAACTCCTACAAAAATGACAGCACCAATAATGCAATAGCCAATAAATCCAGTAGGCATAAAAATAGCAACCATTAACAATAACATTGCGCCAATCTTCGCTCTTGGATCTAATGAATGCATCCATGAATCTAATGGCATATATCTTCCTAAGGCAAAATTTTTCATTTTTTCACCTCACTGGCAATTTCTTTAATTAATTCTTCCAACGTTAAAACAGGCTTATTCAAATTAAATCCCTTTGCTTGTAATTGTTCTTTTAAACGAAGAATGGCAGGGGGATTAATATTCATCTCATGAAGTGTAGAAGTATTAGAAAAGAAAGATTTAACGTCACATTCTTTTGCTATCTTGCCTTTAGAAACGACAACCACTTCTTCACAATAAGTAAGAACATGCTCCATATCATGAGTCACTAATAGGATTGTTTTATTAAATTCCTTATTTATCCTAACAAACAATTCCATCATGTCTTTAGCGCCCTTAGGGTCTAATCCAGCCGTTGGTTCATCTAGAACTAAAATCTGTGGATCCATCGCTAATATTCCAGCTATGGCTACACGACGTTTTTCTCCTCCTGAACATTCAAAAGGACTTTTATCACAATAACTCTCATCTAAACCAACTAATTTTAGAATGCGTTTTGCTTGAGCAATTGCGTCTTCTTCACTAACACCAAAGTTCTTAGGGCCAAAACAAATATCTTGAAGAATTGTCTCTTCGAATAATTGATATTCAGGGAATTGGAAAACTAAGCCTACATTTTTACGTAAAGCTTTTAAATTTTTAGGTTTCTCATCAGCCTTTATACATTTATCATTCACTTGGATTTCTCCACTTGTAGGTAATAATAAAGCATTTAAGTGTTGCACTAAAGTACTTTTACCACTTCCTGTTTCACCAATAATGGCCGTGATTGATCCTTCTTTTAGCTTAAGATTAATGTCATCTAAAGCTACTGTCTTAAAAGTCGTATCCGCATTATATATATGCGATAAATTTCTTATTTCAATGGGCATAGTTCATTCACCAACCCTTCTATTGTAGTCTGCTTAGAAACATTAATTCCCTGTTTTGCTAATTCATTGACAGCTTTTAATGCAAATGGAATATCAAGTTTCAAATCAATCAGTTCTTTTTCTTTTAGTAATATCTCTTCAGGTTTTCCATCCATGACAACTTTTCCTTTATCCATAACAAGTACATGGTCACTCATTGCAACCTCTTCAATATCATGAGTGATTGAAACAATCGTTAATGCATTTAGTTCATGAATTTCATGAATTAGTGCATTGATTTCAGCCTTACCTTGAGGATCAAGCATGCTTGTTGCTTCATCAAATAGAAGTATTGATGGATTCATCGCTAAAACACCAGCAATCGCAACCCGTTGTTTTTGTCCACCGGATAAACGCGTTGGTTCATTTTTTAAATAATCAATCATCTTTACCTTTACAGCGAATCGTTCAATAATCTCTTGCATTTTATCACTAGGTACTTGATGATTTTCTAGACCAAAAGCAATATCATCAGCTACTGTAGCGCCAATGAATTGATTATCTGGATTTTGAAAAACGATGCCTAGCTTATCTCTTATTTCATATAAGTTTTTATCATTTAATTCTAAATTATCTACTTTAATAGAACCACTCTTCATTTCAATTAAACCAATTAAAAGTTTAGCGATGGTAGATTTACCACTGCCATTATGTCCAATAATTGTTGTATAAGAGCCTTCTTCAATATCAAAAGCAATGCCATCTACTGCATTGCTTTTAGAGTCATAGGAATAAGTACAATTTCTTACTTCAATTTTCATTAAATCACCTCGAATGCCTTATTATTATACAACGTTTTAAGTATCTGTACAAATGGTTTATACGTTTACTTTCGCATTGTTATTAGTTTTTATGAATTGATGAGCATCTTTCTTTGTATAAACCTTTCGAGAAACGACATGACCTTTACTACTCTTAAATTCACTATTCAAGAAATCGAAATAAGCTCCAGGTGATATGATTCCTGAAAAGTCAAAGAGGCGTAACCCTACCGCACTAAGTAGTTTGGATACATAAGAGACACAATTACTATAGAAGACAAAGAATGTCTTATAACGTCCTTCACTTATTTTATAATAGCGTGCAAACTCCACATTTCTACTTACACGCGATAAATAATCATCACAAGCTCGATCAAGTTCAATTCCTTTACTTCTTAAATTCTCATCACTTTCAAAAGGAACGAATTTCTCAAATGAAGTGATTAGCGCTTGATCTAAACTTTCTTTCTGCTTTTTATTTAGAGCGATTCCAAAACATACTAAGACTTTATTTTCTCTTTCTAAACAATTGTATAGATATTCATCCCGATCAGCCAATAAGACAACACCATCTCCATAAGTACCAAAGAGATGCCTTGTATGTGGGTCGTAACAACCATAGGAGAGTACTACACCTTGATAGACTAAATCACAATGTCCAAGCTGGGCTGGACCGCTTTTAGCTACATGGACAAGCACTTCAAGCTCACATTCAATATTATCTTTTATAGCATCAAACTCTTCACTTCGTTGTTCAATTTCACTCTTACTTAAGATAACTTTCATTAAATGAGGAGGTAACAGTGCTCCAAGAATCGTTGGTATAGATAAATAAAACTTTTCATCAATACTGTCAACCACTCTACTTGGAATAAGGGCTGTTAATGAGCGATAAACATAGGAGGAGCCATAGATAATAAAGTAAGTCCCCATAACATAAATAGCAATATAACCATGGTTTAACGGATCAAAAGTTAATAGACATCCCATTACAAAGTTAAAGAACAATTTAAAAGCAAGCCATTTAGCTCCTGGTAGTTTATCAATTATAATTAAATATAAACTGATGACCTTGACACTCGCTTGAATTAATAAATAAATTCCCAGCACAATAGGTAAATATTGAAAGAATTCACTACGATGATTAAAACCATAGATACCAATTATAATTAATAATAATACTTGAATTAATAAAGTTATTTTACGATTAGTCCATCGCGTAAAAATAACATAGATAATGGATAATATGGTTAAGACAATTAATGTTATTACAAAGAAAGTATAGCTTGTGGAAATAGCAAAAGAAGGGTCATAAATAAACAAGATACCTAAAAAAATGAGTGTGATTCCAATCAATAAGATTGAAAGAATATTTAACTGTTTCTTGAACATTTATATCCCCTCCTTTCAACCATAAAAAAAGGCTTTCGCCTTTTTAGTAACTAACTCTACTTTTCCAACCCTTATAAGTACCATGATGTTTAACCGCTTGATTAGCTAAATAATAGATACTTTCTAAAAGCTTAAAGCGATCAATAGGTGCAATATGTAATACTGAAATTTCACATTGTCCTTCGCCTTTAGTAACTACAAAGCCTTTATTGATAACTGCTAATTTATAGGCTTCTAAGTCTTCTTCGTCTTGAAAACTTATTGAATGTTGGATAGGACGTTCATTCGTGTGAACATCTCCGTCATTTTCTAAAGCAGCGATTGTTTCTTCATTCATTGTTTCGATAATCTTTTTAGTGTCTTCTCCAATAAATGGGTATTCGCCTTCATCCTTCATTTCTTCACTGTCATCATTATGATCACATTGACATTGTTCTTCATGATGACATTGACAATTTTCTTCATGTTCACCATCATGTTCGCAACAACAATCGTCTCCACAACCATGACTACATTCATTATCATCACTCATTAGTTCTTTTTCGAGTTCAGTTATTTTCTTTTCTTCGATTTTTTTCATACGGTAAGCAACTGCTGCAGCAACACCGCCGACTAATGCAATTAGGGTTAATGCTTTTTTCATATGTTTCACCACTTTCTTTTTATTATTGTATCACATTTTAGAATTTATACCATATCTATAACTATTTTTTTCGATAACTAAGTGCAATACCATCGCCTAATTCAAAGAATCTTGTTTCAAAATGATTATTATTTTTTAAGAAATCATTATATGCCTGAATCTTACGTACAAGTCCTCTTAAATTACGACTTGAAATTTTGGACATATCATCAACAAACCCATGAAATTTGAGATTATCACTGACTATCACACCTTCAGTTTTAAGGTTGCCTTCATAGCGTTCAAAAAACTTTATATACTGTGCTTTCGCAGCATCTATGAAGATACAATCAAACATCCCATCTACTTTAACATCGAATGCATCTCCTAAAATTAAGGTTATTCGATCACTAAGTCCTGCTTTTTCAACATTCTTAATGGCTAATTCGTATCGCTCTTGATCTCGTTCAATACTTACGACATGGATATCATCAGCAAGCCGTGCTAATTGAATAGCTGAATAGCCTATGGCTGTGCCTAGTTCTAGTATACTCTTTACACTGTCTCTTATTATTACTTCTTTAAAGAATTCGATTCCTTCTTTTTGCATAATGGGAATATCATTAATTAGTGCATATTCTTCCATCTCTTTTATTAGTTCATTCATATGATTACCTATCAATTTCTATTTCTTGAATTACTTCATTTGTTTTATCAATAAAACCTTGTCTTGTGATCGTTTGACCATCTACACCATTTAAACCATGTTGAGCAGCCAATTCATCCGTGTAGTTCTTTAGTTTTATTACTTTATATCCACTTCTCACTTCAAGAATGTTATTGGCATCCCCTTGATAATGAGAAATCAAAGGATTCCATTTTACACTTTCAATTGTAATTTTACCACTATCTGTCTGCTTAACAAAATCAAAGGAAATCATTCCTGATAAATTATTATACATACCTAACATTCCCCCAATAAAATTTCCCAGGGAATAGACAACTAAGGTATTATTACCTTCTGTTCCTTTTAACCATTCTACGGGTTGAATCACATGAGGATGGGTACCAATAACGACATCGACTCCTAAGTCAGCAAATAAGCGAGCATAGTCTTTTTGATAAGAACTTGCTTCAAATTGATTTTCATTTCCCCAATGGGCGGAAACGATAATGACATCACTAATAGCTTTAGCTTTTTCCACATCACTCTTAATCTTATCAGAGTCTAAATAAGCAACTGCATAATCAGCATAAGGGGAAATTCCATTAGTTCCATAAGTATAAGCAAGGAAGGCAAAACGGATTCCTTTTTTCTCAATAACACGAATTGTATCGCGATCTTCCTGTGAATCAAAAATACCACTCATGACAATCCCTTTTTGATTTCTCCAGTTATTGATACAATTAAGAACGCCAGTTTCATATTTATCTAGTGAATGATTAGTTGCATGATTAATCATATTGAACCCAAAATTTGTTAGTTGTGTTGCTAGTATTTCAGGTGAATTAAAGGTAGGATAACCACTTAGTCCTAAAGCATCACCACCGAGAATTGTCTCTTGATTAATAAACGCTAAATCGGCTTGTTTCACATCCTCTTTCACATCTTCATACATAGCTTCAAAATCATAAAGTCCATCGCCTATTTCACCATTTAATCGATCGGCATCTTCATAGATAGTTTGGTGTATTAAATTATCACCAACACCAACAAAATGTACGGAGGTTTCTGGCTGAAGTTCTATAGGGTCATTGACTGGTTCCTTTATTGGTTCTTTCACATTTGGTTCAATCACTATGTTAGAACAAGCTAAAAGGATAAATGATAACAAACATAAACTTAACTTCTTCATGCTAGTCACTTTCCTTTCTTGCATAGTATTCCTCTAAGCACCAATTATTCTCCATGATGGTTTTAGCGATGTCTTTACCTACATAACGTAAATGCCAAGATTCGTAACCAAAACCAGTTAGATGAGTTTTATCTTCAGGATAACGAAGAATAAAACCGTATTCAGCCATGTTATCAATTAACCATGGATAGATTGAATCTAAATGTATCTCATTATAGTTCAAGTCATTCATAGTAACATCAATGGCTAATCCAGAGTTATGTTCGCTCTGTCCAGGTCTTGCATAGTATAAGTCTGTATATTCTTGACCATTTAAATTTAAATTATAGTTATATAGATTGCGTTGATATTCATACGTACGATAACTAGCAATTGAATTTATTTTGATTCCTTCCTCATTTGCTGCTTCAACTAACTGTAAGAAATGCTCTCCTGCTGTTTTCTCAACATACTGTGGATCATTCGTTGAACAAGAATAATGATAACCAATCGTACAAGGGCTAGGTGTTACAATGAGTTCAGAAGGTTCATAACCCTCAGGTAACGCACTATACTTATTAACAAGCATTGCTTTGTCATCTAAGTCATCAATGCGTTGTACGTCCGTAAAATAGGGTCTATCAACACCAATGTTAACATACACTACAACATCGACATTAGTAAATTCAGGAAATCGAGTTCTTGTATCAAGATAGCGTTCAGTATTAGCACTACGATAAAAAGGTAATTCAATGAACCCTTTTACCGTATCACTAGATAAATCACTTTTCATTAAAGAAGATAAGGCCATCTCTTTCCCTTGTTTTAACTCAATATCACAAAGGATATCTACTTTATTTTCATCAAATAGATCAGCTTCCATCATTTGCTTTACTGTTGATTTATAGGTACATTCATTCTTAACTTTATTGTATAAAGATTCGGATTCTCTTAACTGATTACTTAATTCCTCACTAAATCCCTCAATGAAATCTTCTTGAGTTTTAGGTTGACATCCACTTAATAATAAGACAACAACTAATAGTAAATACTTCATAATAACCCTTCTTTCCTATTTAGTATATCACAACTTATCCAAAGAAAACTCTACAAATATCCTAAGTTGCTCCTAATAGAGTACTACATATTCACTAGTATCTAAAAAAAAGAGGCTGTAAGCTCATAAATGATTCATAGAACCAAATATTCACAACAACCTCTTTAGATTAATTAGTCAACTAATTTAATAATTGCCATTGAAGCGTTATCTCCGCGACGAGTTCCAGTTTTTAATACACGAGTGTATCCACCTTTACGGTCAGCGTACTTAGGCCCAATTTCGTTGAACAATTTTTGAACTGCTGTTTGACCTGTTGCTTCATCAACAACAACGTCACGAACGAAACTAGCAGCTTGACGACGAGCATGTAAATCTCCGCGTTTAGCTAATGTAATCAATTCATCAACAACAGAACGTAAGTCTTTAGCTTTCATTTCAGTAGTTTCTACACTTCCGTGTGCAATTACTGATGTAGCCATATTACGTAGCATTGCAACGCGGTGGTCAGCAGTGCGTCCAAATTTACGATTCCACATATTTATGTCCTCCTTTTACACCTTTATTCGTATGATTTAAAGCTTAAGCCCAAATCATAGATCTTATCTTTAACTTCCTTAAGTGATTTCTTACCTAAGTTTCTTACTCTCATCATTTCATCTTCTGTTTTTTGTGTTAGTTCTTCAACAGTTTGAATTCCAGCACGTTTTAAACAGTTATATGAACGAACCGATAAATCTAAATCTTCAATCATCATCACTAAGCCTTTATTGACAATTTCGCCTTGTGCTTCTTTCATTAAAGAATCCAAGTCATTGACAGCTTCGTGAACACTAGTCAATAATTCAAGATGGTCAATAAGGATTTTTGATCCAAAAGCCACTGATTCTTGAGGAGTAATTGATCCATTAGTCCAGATTTCAAAAATGATTTTATCGTATTTAGCATTTTGCCCTACACGAGTCGGTTCAACTTGATAGGAAACTCTTTCGATGGGTGTATAGATAGAGTCAGTATAAATTGTTCCTAAAGGTTGATTAGGAGATTGGTACATTTGTTTGTTTGTATCAGCTGAGACATAGCCACGGCCAATACGAGCTTGAAGTTCCATTTCTAAAACTCCATCCTCTTCAAGTGTACAGATGTATAAATCATTATTCAAGACTTCTACACCTTCAGGGCAAATAATATCGCCCCCAGTTACAACTCCAGGTCCTTTTTTGGAAATACGCAAAGTATACACTTCATCGTTATCAATTTCCATAATCAAAGTTTTAATATTTAAGATGATCGCTGTTACATCTTCCAAAACTCCTGGAATTGATGTAAATTCGTGATAAATTCCGTCAACTTTAATTGAAAATACGGCAGCTCCCGGTAATGAGGAGAGCAAAACACGTCTTAGTGCATTACCAATAGTCTGACCAAACCCTCTTTCAAGCGGTTCAATGACAAACTTACCGTAGCTTTCTGAATCAACATATTCTTTTACTTCAAAATGTGCACGTTCGAATTTTTGCATAAGATACCTCCTCAATTAAGGTTAGAATTAACCACGTGGTCGTTTTGGTGGACGACAACCATTATGTGGAATAGGTGTTACATCATTAATTAATGTAATTTCTAATCCAGCAACTTGTAATGCTCTAACTGCTGCTTCACGACCAGGTCCTGGACCTTTTACGTTAACTGCAATTAATTTCATTCCGTTATCAATAGCTGCTTTTCCAGCTGCTTCTCCAGCAAGTTGGGCAGCGAAAGGTGTAGATTTACGAGAACCTTTGAATCCTAATGCTCCTGCACTTGACCATGCAATTGCATTTCCGTTTTCATCTGTGATCGTTACGATAGTGTTGTTGAAAGTTGAATGAACGTGAGCAACCCCACGAGCAATATTCTTTCTGACACGACGTTTACGAGCTCCAGCGGCTTTTTTTATTTTTGCCATACTATTTCCTCCCTACGTCCTATTTCTTCTTGTTCGCTACTGTACGAACTGGACCTTTACGTGTACGAGCGTTTGTTTTTGTACGTTGTCCACGAACTGGTAATCCACGACGGTGGCGAACACCTCGGTAACAACCGATTTCCATTAAACGTTTGATGTTTAATGATACTTCACGACGTAGGTCACCTTCTACTTTGACTCCGTCGACTTTTGAACGAATCGCGTTTTCTTGTTCTTCAGTTAAATCTTTAACACGAACATCTTCGCTGATTCCACATTCTTTTAGAATTCGAGCAGCTATAGCTGGCCCAATCCCATATACATAAGTTAATGAAACTATAACACGCTTATCGCGTGGAATATCAATACCTGCAATACGAGCCATTTGTTTGCACCTCCATTTTACCCTTGTCTTTGTTTGTGTTTAGGGTTTTCACAAATTACCATCACACGACCTTTGCGCTTGATGATGCGGCACTTATCGCATATTGGTTTGACTGATGGTCTTACTTTCATGCGTTTCCCTCCTTGTTCACGACTATTTATGTCGGAATGTTATACGCCCACGTGTTAAATCATAGGGTGAAATTTCAACAGTTACACGATCTCCCGGTAAAATGCGAATGTAATGCATACGGATTTTACCAGAAACGTGAGCTAATATTTCGTGTCCGTTGGACAATTTCACTTTAAACATTGCGTTTGGAAGAGTATCTTCTACTACGCCGTCAATCTCAATTACGTCTTGTTTACTCATTATCTAGATGTTCCTCCTTTATTTGAAGTTGTTGTTAATATCTCATACCCATCTTTTAGAATTACAATCGTGTGTTCATAGTGAGCAGCCATCGAACCGTCTTTTGTAACGACAGTCCAATCATCGGCTAAAACTTTTGTTTGCGGTCTTCCCGCATGAACCATTGGTTCAACTGCAATTGTCATGCCTTCTTTTAATAGAATACCATGACCGGATGGGCCAAAATTTGGAACAGTTGGATCTTCGTGAACTTCACTGCCAATCCCATGACCTGCATAATCCTGCGGAATTGAATAACCATGTTGATAAACATACTCACCAATCGCATGTGATATATCAGTTAGATGATTCCCTGCTTTCGCAAACTTTAACCCTTCAAATAATGATTGTTTAGTAACTTCCATTAGATTAAGTGTTGCTGCATCGACTTCGCCTACGGCATATGTCCATGCGGAATCACCATGATATCCATGATAACAAGCACCAATGTCTACTGAGATAATATCTCCACTTTTAAGTCGAGTACCGTCCGGGATACCATGGACTAAAGTTGAGTTAACTGATGTACACACAGCTGCTGGGAATCCATACAACCCTTTGAATGAAGGAGTACCTCCATGCTTTATGATTGTATCTTCGCATACCTTGTCAATCTGTTTTGTCGTAACACCAGGCTTGATGAACTTCAAGACAGCTTCATGAGCAAGAGCAACAATTTTACCAGCTTCGCGCATATTATCAATTTCTCTGGATGATTTGGTCGTAATCATTTTAATTCTCCAAAGCTTTTTGCGTATCATTCCATACGTCATCAATATCTTGGTTTGCATTGATAGAATAAACAATTCCTTTAGCTTCATAAAAATCAAGCACAGGAGCTGTCGATTTACTATACTCATCAAGTCTTACAGTTAAACTTTCAACTGTATCATCAGCACGTTGGAATAATTCGCCACCACACACATCACAGATGCCTTCAATTGTCGAAGGATGTGATTCTGTATGATAGATGGCTCCACATTTTTTACAAATGCGGCGTCCTGTGATTCTACCAGCAAGAGCATCAAAATCAATTTCAAGTGTAAGTACACGATCAATTGCTAATTCAGTTCCTTTTGTTAGTTCATCAAAGGTTTTAGCCTGATCAAGGGTCCTAGGATATCCGTCTAACAAATATCCATGACTATGATCACATTTCTCAAGGAAACTTTTTACCATTGGATTAGTAACCTCATCTGGTACTAAGAATCCTTTATCCATGTAACTTTTAGCAAGCATACCCAATTCAGTCTGGTTAGCAATCTCACTACGGAAGATATCTCCCGTAGAAATATGCTGAACATGGTATTTTTCAAGAATCTTTGCAGACATTGTACCTTTACCAGCACCAGGTCCGCCCATAATTAATAAATTCATGTTCTAATCACCTTCTATCGAGCAATAAAACCACGGTAATTCTTTTGTGTTACTTGACTAGTCAATGATTTTACAGTTTCAATTGCCACACCGACAACAATGATGATTCCTGTTCCACCCAAGCTCATGCTTGAAGGAATTGTAGGATTCAACAAAGGTACAATGTATGGAATTACTGCAATAACAGCTAGGGAAATAGCACCCAATACCGTAATTCTATTTAATACTTTGCTGATGTAATCTCTTGTATCCGCACCAGGACGAACCCCAGGAACATAAGTTCCAGATTTTCCAAGATTCTCAGAAATCTTATTAGGATCGACTTGTAGGTTTGTATAAAAGAAAGTAAACAACAGAATTAGAATTACATAAATTGCAATTCCACTCCAACTTTGGAAGCTTAAGACTTCTTGCATCTTAGCTACGAAAGCATTTTGTGTAAAGAAACTTGCAACTGTTACCGGAGCGATCATAACTGACGATGCAAAGATAACCGGGATAACACTTGCTGAGTTAATTTTTAACGGTAAATATGTCAATTCATTTGTTTTTCCTTTAATAATTGTACTTGAAGTATATTGAATAGGAATTCTACGAGTAGCACTCTGCATCACAACAACTAAGACAATTAATAATAAGAAGACAAACACATATAACATAAAGTTAAAGATTCCGGCAGAACCGGCAGTTTCTGCGACAACTAGAGTATCATATGCACTAGAGAACTGTGATGGTAAGTTAGCAACGATACCTGTGAAGATAATCATTGAAACTCCGTTTCCAATTCCTTTTGATGAGATTTGATCTCCAATCCATAGCAAGAACATTGTACCTGCCGTTAATATAACGGCAACATAAATGTACGCTGCAAATGAAGAGTCCAACAATAAATGATATTGTGTATCAAATGCATAAGTCATCGTTGCTGCTTGGAAGAAACATAACACAACTCCAAGATATCTTGTATAGCGGTCAATTTGTTTTCTTCCTGTTTGGCCTTGTTTTGAAAGTTCCGTTAAATGTGGAATAACATCCATTGATAGTAATTGGATAATAATTGAACCTGTAATATAAGGTCCAACACCCATCGCGAAGATAGAGAATTGTTGAATTGCTCCACCACCCAATAGATTCATCATTCCAAGTAAGGAGTTATCTGAAACTCCTGCAATCAATCCTGCTGTATCAACATTTGGTGTAGGAATGTTCGCACCAAAGCGAAAGATAAACAACATTAGACATGTGAATAAGATTTTCTTGCGAATTTCCTTATTTTTAAACACGCTGATTGCTGTTGACATCATATTAGATTACCTCAGCTTTTCCGCCTGCTTGTTCAATAGTAGATACAGCTGACCCAGAAAATTTATTAGCTTGTACAGTTAATTTTTTCTCTAATTCGCCTTGTCCTAAAATCTTAATTCCATCTAATTCTTTTCTAACTAAACCTAGTTCAATTAGTAATTCAGGTGTTACAACTGTTCCGTTTTCAAATACATTTAAACTTTCAACGTTAACAATTGCATATTCTTTACGGGTAAAGTTAGTGAATCCACGTTTTGGTAGACGTCTTGCAAGCGGTGTTTGACCCCCTTCAAAACCTAAACGAACTCCTCCTCCACTACGAGAGTTTTGCCCTTTTTGTCCTTTACCTGATGTTTTACCAGTTCCAGATCCATGTCCACGTCCGATTCTTTTACGAACGCCACGGCTTCCTTCTGTATAACTCATTTCATGTAATTTCATGTATCTTTCCTCCCACTAACGAATTTCTTGTGGTTTCTTATCACGGAGTGCACTAATTTGCTCAATAGTTTTTAAATTCTTAAGAGCTGAGATAGTAGCACTAACCATGTTGATAGGTGTACGAGAACCTAAACATTTTGAAAGAATATCACTGATACCTGCAAGTTCTAATACAGCACGTACTGGTCCACCAGCGATAACTCCAGTACCTTCAGCAGCAGGGCGAAGTAAAATTTCACCAGCACCAAATTTACCTGTTATAACATGAGGAATAGTTGTACCGTTAACGATAGGTACCATGAAGACGTTTTTCTTTGCATCTTCGATTGCTTTTTTAATAGCATCAGGTACTTCGTTAGCTTTACCTGTTCCGAATCCTACACGTCCTTTTTTGTCACCGACAACTACAAGAGCTGCAAAGCGGAAACGACGTCCACCCTTAACTACTTTAGTTACACGGTTTATGGTTACAACGCGTTCTTCAAATTCTTTGTCGCGTTCGCGGTCTCTTCTTGGTTTGCGTTCCATTCGCATGACCTCCTTAAAATTTCAGTCCGGCTTCACGGGCTGCTTCAGCCACTGCCTTGACACGTCCGTGGTAAATATAACCTCCACGGTCAAATACTACATTTGTAATACCAGCAGCTAAAGCACGTTTAGCAACTTCACTACCGACAGCACTTGCAGCTGCGATGTTTCCACCTTTTTCAATCTTCATATCAATAGTGCTTGCAGCAACGATTGTTTTTGCAGTACTATCATCAATAATTTGCACATGAATGTGTGCGTTTGAACGGAATACGTTTAAGCGAGGGCATTCAGTAGTACCGGAAATCTTGGTACGAACACGTGCGTGACGACGTAAACGTTCATCATTTTTTGAAACTTTCTTAAGCATGTTTTGATTGCTCCTTTCTCGCTATTTCTTACCTGCAGTTTTACCTTCCTTACGACGAACATATTCACCTTTATAGCGAATACCTTTTCCTTTGTAAGGTTCTGGTTTTCTAGCAGCACGAACATTTGCGGCAAATTCTCCAACACGTTGTTTATCAATACCTGATACAACAATTTCAGTTGGTGTAGCACATACAACATCGATACCTTCTTCAAGTTCAAATTTAACTTGGTGAGAGTAACCAATGCTTAATTGTAATTCTTTTCCTGAAATAGCAGAACGGAATCCAATACCAACTAATTCTAGTTTCTTTTCGAATCCTTCTGAAACACCAACTACCATGTTATTTAATAAAGCACGAGTAGTTCCGTGTAATTGTTTTGTTGTCTTGTTGTCGTTTGGACGAACAACATTACATTCACCATTTTCAACTTTAATGTCTAAAATAGGTGTGAATTGACGAGTCAAAGTTCCTTTAGGTCCTTTAACTGTCACATCATTCCCAGCAGCTATAGTAATTTCTACTCCAGCAGGAATGGTAATCGTTTTATTACCGATACGTGACATGTGTTTCTCCTATCTACTACCACACGTAGGCGATTACTTCACCGCCGGCGCGTTTAGCTCTAGCTTCTTTGTCAGTCATAAGACCTTGAGAAGTTGAGATAATTGCAATACCAAGACCATTTAATACTCTTGGAACAGCATTAACCTGTGCGTATACACGTAAACCAGGTTTTGAAATTCTTTTAATTCCACTAATGACTTTTTCGTTGTTAGCTCCGTATTTTAGAGTAACTGTCATTGTTTTTTTAGTATCACCCTCAACTTTATAACCTGTGATAAAACCTTCAGATTTTAAAATTTTAGCTATATTTTCTTTTTGTTTGCTTGCTGGAATTTCTACTACTTCGTGACGAGCTTGTAACGCGTTACGAATTCTAGTAAGCATATCTGCAATCGGATCTGTCATCATCATGACTATATTCCTCCTATCTCTCTACCAACTAGCCTTTTTTACTCCAGGAATTTGACCCATATAAGCCAATTCACGGAAGCAAATACGACATAGTTTGTATTTACGTAAAACTGAGTGAGGACGTCCACAACGTTCACAACGAGTGTATGCACGTGTTGTGAATTTTTGAGGGCGGTTTGCTTTGATAATCATCGCTTTTCTTGCCATATTTTTGTGTCCTCCCTATTTTTGGAACGGCATGCCTAATTCTTCAAGCAATGCCTTTGCTTCTTCATTCGTGTTAGCTGTTGTTACAATAACAATATCCATACCACGAACTTTATTAATTTTATCGTAATTAATTTCAGGGAAAATGATTTGCTCTTTAACCCCTAATGTATAGTTACCACGACCATCGAAAGCTGTTTTGCTAACTCCACGGAAGTCTCTTACACGAGGTAATGAGATTCCAACAAGTTTGTCTAGGAAGTCATACATAACTTCTTTTCTTAGTGTAACTTTACATCCAATAGGCATACCTTCACGTAATTTGAAGTTTGCGATTGATTTTTTTGCTTTAGTTACAACTGGTTTTTGACCAGTAATTTGTGTTAATTCAGCAACAGCTTCTTCCAAAGTTTTTGGGTTAGCAATTGCATCTCCACATCCCATGTTAATAACAATTTTGTCAATAACTGGAACTTGCATTACTGATTTGTATTCGAATTTCTTCATCATGTTTGGCACCACTACTGTAGTGTACTTTTCTTGTAGGCGGTTCATCTGTTCACTCCCCCCTATTTCATTTCTGCGCCAGTTTTAGTGTAGACGCGCACTTTTTTGCCTTTAACTTCTTTGAAGCTGATTCTACTAACTTTTTTAGCTTTTGAATCATAAGCCATTACATTTGAAGCATGGATTGGAGCTTCTTTTTCAACAATTCCACCATCTGGATTAGCTTGTGTAGGTTTCATGTGTTTCTTAACTAAATTAACACCTTCAACGATTAGTTTGCCATCTTTTGGTAAAACTTTTGTTACTTCAGCTACAGTACCTTTGTAAGCACCTGTAATAACTTGAACTTTATCACCTTTTTTGATTTTCACAAAGACACCTCCTATAAAACTTCTGGTGCTAAAGAAACAATTTTCATGTAGTCTTTATCACGCAGTTCTCTTGCCACTGGTCCGAAAATACGGGTACCACGTGGTGTTTTGTCATCTTTAATGATAACAACGGCGTTGTCGTCGAATTTGATGTAAGTTCCGTTATCGCGGCGAACACCACGTTTAGTACGAACGATTACAGCTTTAACAACTTCACCTTTTTTTACAGTTCCACCAGGTGTTGCTTGTTTGACAGTGCAAACAACAACATCACCGATATTACTTGATTTTCTCTTACTTCCACCTAGTCCACGGATAACTAAAACTTCTTTAGCTCCAGTGTTGTCAGCTACTCGTAATCTACTTTCATTTTGGATCATGTATATTACCTCCTAGCGACCTAAAGGACTTCAGCCTTCTCGATGACTTTTACTAGACGGAAACGTTTAGTAGCTGATAATGGACGTGTTTCCATAATTTCTACTTTGTCTCCGATGTTCGCTTCGTTTAGTTCATCGTGGGCTTTGAATTTCTTAGAATATTTAACACGTTTTCCATATAATGGATGTGTTTTTTTAGTTTCAACAATAACAGTAATTGTTTTATCCATTTTATCGGAAACAACAGTTCCACGATAAGATTTACGGTTAGATCTTTCCATTCTTAGTGCTTCTCCTTAATCTTGAGTACTAAGCTCGCGCTCAGTCATCACAGTTTTAATACGAGCAATAGACTTTTTGATTTCTTTCATACGAGATGGATTAGTCAATTGTCCTGTTGCTTGTTGGAAACGAAGGTTAAAGAGTTCTGCTTTAAGCGTTTCGATATCATTAAGTAATTCAGTATTACTTTTTTCTCTGATTTCTTTTACTGTCATGTGTTACTCCTCCTCACCCTTACGTACAAATTTTGTTTTAACAGGAAGTTTGTGAGATGCAAGACGGAATGCTTCACGAGCCATTTCTTCATCTACACCACCAATTTCGAACATTACACGACCTGGTTTAACAACAGCAACCCAACCTTCAGGTGCTCCTTTACCAGACCCCATACGAACTTCCATAGGTTTCTTAGTGATTGCCAAGTGAGGGAAAATTTTAATCCATACTTGACCACCACGTTTCATATAACGTGTCATAGCAATACGTGCTGATTCGATTTGACGGTTACTTACGTAAGCACCAGAATCTGCTACTAGACCGAATTCACCAAACGCTACAGCGCGTCCAGCTTTTGATTTACCTTCGTAACTTAAACGGTGAGGTCTTCTATATTTTGTTCTATTAGGCATCAACATAATTAGTTACCTCCTTCAACTGCAGGAGCTGCTTGTTCAGCGTCTTTTGCAGGTGCGTTGTTTACTGCATTTGCAGGACGACGATTACCATCAGGGCGACGGTTGTTGTTACGACGACGTTTGTCATACATAGGAACTTTTGGTGCTTCAGGTTCTTGAACCATTTGTCCTGGCAATACTTCACCACGGCAAATCCAAACCTTAACTCCTAAACGTCCATAAGTAGTACTAGCTTCTTCGTGAGCATAGTCGATATCTGCACGGAATGTATGAAGAGGTACAATACCTTCTGCATAACCTTCGCTACGAGCCATATCAGCTCCACCTAAACGTCCAGAAACAGCAGTTTTAATTCCTTTTGCTCCAGCACGCATAGATTTTTGAATAGCTCTTTTTTGAGCAGTTCTAAATGAAGCACGTTGTTCAAGTTGATCAGCGATACTTCTTGCAACTAAACGAGCATCTAAATCAGGGTTTTCGATTACGACAACCTTAATTGCGATTTGCTTTCCTTTAGTTAATTTTTCTAATTTCTTTTTTATTGTTTCAACTGCTTCACCGTTTGTCCCGATAATAACACCTGGACGAGCTGTACGGATCATCACGTCAACACGATTTTTCTTACGTTCGATTTCAATTCTTGATACAGAAGCAGCTTTTAGCTCTGCAAATAAGAATTGACGAATTTTTACGTCTTCTAATAATAAATCGGCATAGTTTTTGTCTGCATACCATCTTGATTCCCAATCACGAATGACACCGACACGTAATCCGATTGGACTAACTTTTTGTCCCATGAGCTACCTCCTTAATCACGTTCACTAACCACAACTGTAATGTGACTAGTGCGTTTATGAATAGCGCTTGCAGATCCTTTTGCACGAGGCATGAATCTCTTTAACACAACACCTTCGTTTGCGTAACAAGCTTTTACGAATAATTTTTCTTCATTTAAACCGTTGTTATTAACGGCGTTAGCTATTGCTGATTTAAGCACTTTACCTGTAGCATCTGCTGCAAAGTTAGGTGTAAATTTAAGAATAGCTGCTGCTTCTTCAACATTCTTCCCACGGATTAAGTCAAGTACTAGACCAGCTTTTCTAGGCGGGATACGTAATGTTTTTGCTGTTGCTTTAACTTCCATCATCTTTTCCTCCTATTTTCTAGCTTTCTTGTCATCGGCACCGTGACCAGAATATTTACGTGTTGGCACGAATTCACCTAATTTGTGACCAACCATATCTTCTGTTACATAAACTGGTAAGTGTTCTTTACCGTTGTAAACCGCAAATGTGTGTTCAACGAATTGAGGGAATATTGTAGAACGACGTGACCAAGTTTTAACTACTTCTTTTTTACTTGACGCATTAAGTGCATCCACTTTTTTCATTAAGTGTTCATCACAGAATGGTCCTTTTTTTAAACTACGACTCATATTTTAATATCCTCCTTTCGCCTATTTCGCATTGCGACGACGAACGATTAGTTTAGTCGAAGCTTTTTTGTTTTTACGAGTTTTAACACCCATTGCTTTTTTACCCCATGGAGTCATTGGAGCTTTACGCCCAACAGGAGTTTTACCTTCCCCTCCTCCGTGAGGGTGATCGTTAGGGTTCATAACAGAACCACGAACTGTAGGTCTGATTCCCATCCAACGTGAACGTCCAGCTTTTCCTAGGTTCACTAAGCTATGGTCTTCATTTCCTACTTGACCGATTGTAGCACGACAGTTTCCTAAGATCTTACGAACTTCACCAGAAGCTAAACGTACTGTTACGTATTTTTCTTCAATACCAAGGATTTGGGCAGAAACACCTGCTGAACGAGCAAGTTGTCCACCTTTACCAGGTTTTAATTCAACGTTATGAATGAAAGTACCTTCAGGCATTTGACTCATTTCTAGACAGTTACCAACTTTAATGTCAGCACTTTCTCCAGAAAGAATTTTCATCCCAACACTTAACCCCTTAGGAGCTAAGATATAACGTTTTTCACCATCAGCATAATGTAATAATGCGATGTTTGCAGATCTATTTGGATCGTACTCAATTGTAGCAACAGTTGCTGGAATACCATCTTTATTTCTCTTAAAGTCAATAATACGGTATTGGCGCTTATGTCCTCCACCTTGGTGACGAGTTGTAATTCGTCCATTGTTATTACGTCCACCTTTTTTAGATAATGAATCTAATAATGAACGTTCAGGTTTGGTTGCTGTGATTTCTTCGAAAGTCAATCCAGTCATGCCACGACGTCCAGGGGTCGTCGGGTTGTATTTCTTAATCGCCATGGATTAATGTCCTCCTTACGCAGTTTTTACGGGAAATAGCGTTACTCTTCCCGGGTTGTTCGATTTATTCTCCGAACAAGTTGATGTCCTGACCAGTAGCAATCTTAACGATAGCGCGGTGTTGTGGACTTGTAGTTCCTGTGTATTTACCTACACGTTTTGTTTTTGGCTTAGTGTTTACCATGTTTACTTTAACCACGTTAACACCAAAGATTTTTTCAATAGCTTGACGAACTTGTGTACGGTTAACGCCTTTAGCTACTTCAAATGTTACTTTGTTATCTGCTTCCATCAATTTCATTGATTTCTCAGTGATGATTGGACGGATAATAATATCTCTATAGTTATTCATTATCCTAATACCTCCTCAACACATTTAAGTGCAGCTTCAGTGAAGACAATTTTGTTAGCATTAACAATATCGTAAACATTGATACCATCAGCAGTAAGCATCATCATAGTAGGGATGTTACGAACTGATAAGTAAGCATTTTCGAAATCTTCTTCTGCTGAAACAACAAATAATGTTTTCTTAGTTGCTTTAATAGCAGTGATTACATTCATGAAGTCCTTAGTTTTAGGTGCTTCTAATTTGAACTCATCAACTACGATCATATCGTTTGATAACACTTTTTCACTTAATACTGATTTAAGTGCTAAACGACGTACTTTTTTGTTTAATTTATAAGCATAGCTACGTGGAGTAGGTCCGAAAACAATACCTCCACCTCTCCATTGTGGAGATCTTGTAGAACCTTGACGAGCGTTACCAGTACCTTTTTGACGGTAAGGTTTACGTCCACCCCCGCGTACTTCGCGACGGTTTTTAACATCATGAGTTCCTTGTCTTGCAGATGCACGTTGCATAACAATGGCATCGAAGATAACTTGTTGATTTGGCTCAATGCCAAACACTTCAGGATTAAGAGAAATTTCGTGAAGCTCTTTTCCTTCTTGGTTTAATACGACCATATTAGGCATTTTCTATTCCTCCTCAGTTTTAGTGTAATCAACTAATACTTTAGCTGTTTTATCACCTTTACTGCATTTTGCAGATTGGATAATTACTAAACCTTTTCTAGGTCCAGGAACGTTTCCTTTAATTAAGATGTAGTTTTTTTCAACGTCAACCTTAATAACTTCAAGGTTTTGGTTTGTAGTACGGTCAGTCCCCATATGACCAGGCATTGTAAATCCTTTGTCAATGTTGTTTGTTCCTAACCCTGTTGTAGCTGCAGAACCCATACCTCTATGATGTCCAGAACCGTGTGATTTTGGACCAATTTTTTGATTGTGACGAACAACAGCTCCGGTAAACCCGTGACCCTTGCTAATTCCAATCGCGTCAACCATTTCACCAGCGGCGAATAAGTCAACTTTCACTTCACTACCTAATTCATAGTTCATCATTTCTGTTGAACGGATTTCTCTAATGTAGTGTTTTGGAGCAGTGTTTACTTTAGCTGCATGTCCGATCGCCGCTTTTGTAGCACGACGTTCTTTAACATCTTCCAAACCTAATTGGACAGCTTCATAACCATCAACTTCATTTGTTTTCTTTTGTAAAACAATGTTTGGTGTAGCCTCAACAACTGTAACTGGAATTAATACTCCATCTTCAGTAAAGACTTGAGTCATACCAACTTTACGTCCCAATATTCCTTTCATGATGTCACCTCCATCATTACAGTTTGATTTCGATGTCAACACCACTTGGAAGTTCTAGACGACTTAATGAGTCAACTGTTTCCGCAGTAGGTCCGACGATCTCAATCAAACGTTTGTGAGTTCTAATTTCGAATTGTTCACGTGAATCTTTGTATTTGTGTACCGCACGCAAGATAGTAACAACTTGCTTTTCAGTTGGAAGTGGTACTGGTCCAACAATTTTTTTAGCACCATGTGCTTGGGCAGCTTGAACGATCTTTTCAGCACTTGCATCTAAGATTCTATGTTCGTAAGCTTTTAAGCGAATTCTAACGCTATTTTTTGCCATGAATTAAATCTCCTTTCGTCTACTCATGGTAGACATACCCGCTCGATACAAATTACCCGACAACACTTGTTCATGACAACGAATGTCAGTGTGTCAGCAACCTCGCACGTCAACGCGGTAACGTTGGTATTATATCAAAGAAATATACCTAATTGCAAGCCTTTTTTTAACTTTTTTACACTTTTTTTATAGTTCTCTAAATTTATGCATATTCAGCATAAAAAACCTATATTTTTGTCTCTTTTTTCTCTATTTTTAATAAATTA